>Ga0213868_10000113_pt1 | contig 68817 bp, 60 predicted proteins | sample PICome_9_FD_160087 | JGI IMG/M metagenome (GOLD analysis project Ga0213868, IMG submission 160087) | Coastal seawater microbial communities near Pivers Island, North Carolina, United States - PICO127 | ecosystem: Environmental > Aquatic > Marine > Coastal | place: USA: North Carolina... | reverse complement strand
AGAGACAGTGCGCTTAGAAGCCGCCGTGGTCGCGGCTTCTCATCAGAACCGAACCAGCCTGACCACCCTCGCAGGGTTGCTGAAAAGCGAAGTCTTCCATCTCCGAAACCAAAGTCACGAGATCCTCGCTGCCATCACCGAACAAGACTTCGGCTACTATTCGGACGGCAATCTCAAAGACCGCCAAACCGCCAGCAACCTCTGGATTCGCTGGGTCGCCAAGTTCGGCGGGAAGGCCCCAATGAAGTTTGAGGAGATCCAACACTGGCTTCAAGACGGGGACGATTTGTTTGAGTAGGTTGTTTCTCCAATTCGCGTAGAGGAACTCGCCAGGGTTCCCGGCGAGCAGCGTCGACTTCCAAAAACTCTGGCGAGTTCTGTTACGTGGCCCCAAGGCAGAAACTACGATGCATGCCAACGCCTACCTATCATTGCTCCGTAGTCGAATGCACGTACATCATAATCTCGATATGAGGAAATGTAAATGTCACCGCATCTGATGCCTCGTTCCAAACGACAACGCTGTGGCTTGATCTCGAGTCGAAGTATGGCCCATTGCTGGGCGCTGTGTCGATTGTCTGGATGGTGTTTCCGAAACGAACGTCTCGAATGCTGAACTCAAACCAGTGGCGCGTGTTTTCCCAGAATGATTCCGACCACCATGCCTACGCAGTCGCCTCGTCCTTCTTCATAGGAGGCAAACCATCCTACGTCACGAATCTACCCCTGCGCTTTCCCCAATTTCCAAAGGCGCCCATTGCTGCGCACATAAAGCGCTTCATCCGCAACAGCCGGCGTGCACTGGATCATCTCACCAAGATCTACCGTGTGTATCACTTCGCCTTTCTCCTCGCCCAACTGGACGACCTGGAACAAGCCTTTCTCACTGAAGGCGTAGAGGTGGGAGTCATTAGCCACCGGAGAGCCTCCAATGGGGCCCTCGAGGCGCATACGCCAGACGCGAGCGCCCGATTCGAGGTCGCCACAGGTAAGCACGTTGGCATTCGTGATGACGAAAACCTTGGCTTCTTGGACTAACGGACTTGCTGTCCCTGGACGCATGCCAGCATTCCGCCAGAGTTGCTCAGACTTGCCGTCCTTCCTTGGCTTCACCGCAGTGAGACCATTTGAGGGAATGTAGAGATTACCTTGGGCATCGGCAGCACTTGATGGGATCGTCGAAGCCCCTTCATCATAGCGCCACACAACAGCTCCAGTCTTGGGATCAACTACATCAACGCCCTTACTCCCCTGAAGGGCAGCGAGTTCTTTGCCATCCGCCCCCTTTACCACAATTGGTGAGGTCCAATTTGCTCGCTTCGTACGGTCCTTCTTCCAAAGATTCTTACCAGCTTCGAGCTCGATTCCCGCTGCAAACGATTCACTGTCATTCTCTACATGGGCAATGAAGACGCCATCAGCGATGATCGGACTGGAGGCAAGCCCCAAGCTGTTGCTGGCATTCGGATAGTCATTGGTAAGGCCGCGCAGCCACAGCACGTTCCCTTCGAGATCGAGGCAGAAGAGATCATTCGAAGAAAACAGAGCTAAGATTCGCTTCCCGTCGCTGACCGGAGTGGGAGCCGCCACAGCCGTCTTATCGTGACACATCGTGCGCCCTGTAGAGAAGAACTGACGTTCCCATACTTTCGCACCATCACTTGCCTTAAAACAGAATACATGGAGCCGCTCCTGGCTTGCGCCGCTAGAAGAGGTCAAGTACACGTGCTCACCAACAATGATCGGACTGGAGAGCCCCTTTCCAGGTAAATCGAGAGACCAGGCAACCTCGGGCTTCTCAGGAATGGATGACTTGGTATAGCCGCTACCACTGGGACCGCGAAATTGTCTCCAGTCTTCAGCAGCGCTAAAGGTGAGGGAGCAAAGGAAAAGGGTAAGAGTAAGTTTCATCATCAGTAAGGTCTGGTATCGTGGACACTCCAAGTTAGCTTTCATTCCTGGCTCTAGCCTGTCTGCTAATAGGCGTCGGCAAGCGATTCGTAGCGAGAAGTGCTGTTCCTGTCGCATCGCAGACCCGAAGCTGGAACTGCCACTGCACGGTCCAGTCTTCCTCCTGCTCATTCTGACAGAGTTTCACAAGGAGGGTGTTCTTTCCCTTCTGCAGGTTCACAGGAAGCTGGTATTGATCAATGCGGATACCACGATGATACTCGTCTCGTGCGAAAACGAGCTCGCCGTTCAACCAGATCTTCCACGCGTTCTTGCAACCAAGTCGAAGCTGCGCTGGCTGATCACTGGGCGATTCATATTCCGTAAACGCGTAGGCCGTCACTTCTTTGAGTGGCCCATACGCTTTGTTCACATCAACCATGCCGTAGTTGTCCGACGTGGCTAATCTTGACCAGCTTACTTTGCCGGCTTTGCCATCATACTCACCAGTCAAGTCCACCCCTTCTTCTGGAGGAAAGACCGTATCAAATCCCTTGCGCTCCGTGTTGTCAAAAGGACCAACGACAGACCAATGCATGAGGAATCCGAAGTGCTTCGGAAGGTCCACTTTCTGACCGAGTTCCTGCAAGGCCTTCGAAGCGGATTCCACTTGGTCAATGTCCCGTGCCGCCCCCAGAGCTTGACGATAGACAATGGAAGCGGCGGGCTTCTTCTCCGCCTCCACCATAGCCTCGGCCTCATCTAGCAAACCCGCCACAGCGTCTCGACGCAGCGCATTGCTAGGGTCATTGATCATTCCAGGAACCAACTTCTGTGCGGTCTCTGGATCGACGCGTTGAATGAGCTCGAACGCCAAACGCCGCGCCCGAGCTTCCTGACGTGTATCCATTAGAAAGGCACCCAACTGCTCTAAAGGAAGCGCGTTGCCATTCATAAGCTCTCGATCAACAATCGTCTGTGCCGCCGAAATGAGCCAATTAGAGGCAAGACCATTGGAACCATTCATCGCTTCGAGCACAGGCACGACTGAAGTTGCGTCTCCTTGGATAATCTGTTTCCAGGCCGCCGCTGCAGCCTCGTTGCCTTCGCCCTCATTCTGCACTGCCTTGATGACTTCAATCGCTTCGGAATAGGGAGCTTCTTTTGCAAAGAGGGAGTTTGTAAGCACCGACGAGAGCGTCAGAATAGAAATCGTTTTAAGAATAGTCATGGCAGTCGAATCTAGAGTTTGGCATTGCTCGAATGCCTTTATCTTGAGTAGGGCTTGATCATGAAGCAAGTATCGAGTTGGGCACTAGTTCTGCTGTTTTGGCTCCATCAAGCCTACGCCGAACGCCGCACGAAGACTCCGGGTTATACGATTCCGATCGTCGATCTGGCAAATGAGACGCACCGTCAGGTCCTTGTCGATCGTGAGGCCGGCCAGTATCTGGGCCATCCCACGACGGTGCTGTTAGAGGACAATAAGACGATGATCACTGTGTATCCGAAGGGCCACGGCAAAGGCGGCATCGTCATGAAGCGCAGCGTGGATGCCGGCCTGACCTGGAGCGGGCGACTGCCTGTGCCTGAGAATTGGGCAACCTCCAAGGAGGTGCCTACTATTCACCGCGTGGTCGATGCCAATGGCAAGAAACGCCTCATCATGTGGTCGGGCCTTTACCCAGCACGCCTTTCCGTTTCTGAAAATGACGGCCGCACGTGGTCACCACTGAAGCCCGCCGGTGACTGGGGTGGCATCGTCGTCATGGGGGCCGTCGTTTCTCAGGAGACACCGGGACATTACATAGCACTCTTTCATGATGACGGACGTTTCTTCACTCAGGTCGCCAAGCGCGAGACCCCTACGAGATTCACCCTCTATCAAACCAACTCCACTGACGGCGGGCTCACCTGGTCGACTCCTAGGACTCTTTGGACCGGCACCGATGTGCACCTATGTGAGCCTGGCGTGATTCGTTCTCCGGATGGGAAACAGCTCGCCATGTTGTTACGTGAGAATAGCCGTCGCAAAAATTCCCACGTGATGCTCTCGGAAAATGAAGGCGAGACGTGGTCTGCACCGCGCGAAACCCCAGCCGCACTCACGGGTGACCGTCATACCGGGCAATACGCTCCCGATGGACGCCTGTTCATCTCTTTCCGCGACACCACTCTGCAAAGCCCCACCAAGGGCGATTGGGTCGCATGGGTTGGCAAATACGAAGACATCGTCAGAGGTGAAGAGGGACAGTACCGCGTGCGTCTCATGGACAACCACAAGGGTCAAGACTGTGCCTATCCGGGCGTGGAAGTGCTTCCCGACGGGACCCTGGTCACGACAACTTATGGCCACTGGACGAAGGGCGAAATGCCCTATGTCATGAGTGTGCGACTCAAGTTGGAAGAATTAGATGCTAGAGCAAAGAAGCTACCATAGGATTGCCTGAGCATTCTGCTCGGGTTCCGGCCAGGATGCCGAAACAACATTCGAAACGTGACTAGCAGAACTCAGAGCCGCCCCTTCTGGACATCGCTGATCCCACCCATGCGGTGCAGCATCACCTGGCGAAGCGTCATGCCGTTGTGCTCATTCCTCGTGGTCTTCCTGACCACCGTAATCGTTCTCGAGTCTCAGCAAACCGTGCGCTTCTCGCACCGGTGGGTCTTCTTTCTCGTGGGTCTCGCTCCATGGGTGTGGTGGCTTCATCACCAGGGTTATCACGGCTTGGGCCGAGTGCGCGGTTTGCTCGCACTCGCCTTGAGATTGATCTTGTTAGGACTCTTTCTCATGACGCTGGCTGGGCCTCGCGCCGTGAGAGAGAACGACGATCTTGCCCTGATCTATGCGCTCGACCTTTCCGACTCGATGAGTCGCCCGGTGCAAGACGAGGCGATCCGTTACATCCTGGAAACCGCCGGAAGCAAATCAGAGGAAGACTCTGTAGGTCTGGTGCTCTTCGGAAGCGATGCCGCCGTGGAGCTTCCACCACGACAATCGTTCCCCTTTGAGGCGGTGAATTCGCAGCTCGCCAAGGACGGGACCAATTTGGAGAAAGGTCTCGGCTTGGCTGCCGCTGTCATTCCCGAGGAAAACCCGGGTAGAATCGTGCTGATCAGCGATGGCACGTCAACCGAGGGCGATGTGACCACAACGTTAGAACAGGTTCATGCACGCGGCATCGCCGTGGATGTCTTGCCGGTAGAAATGAGTCTCGACAAGGAAGCCTGGCTAGAACGAATCGATTTACCCACAACAGTGAAAGTCGGCGAGAGCTACGAGGCAAACGTTCTCCTCACAGCCCTCCACCAAGGAAGTGGAACGCTAATCGTGCAAGAGAACGGCAACGAGATCTTTCGCCAAGAAGTCGATTTCCAGACGGGCAAGAATCGCTTCACACTTCCAATCTACTTGCGCGAGGCCAACTACTACGAATACACGGCTCGCCTCATCATGCCCGAAGGCGAAGACGGCTGGGAAGGCAACAACGTGGCTGTGAATGACCTTTTCCTTCGCGGCAAAGGCAAGACCCTCATTGTGACCAATCCGGACGGCGATCCTCGCGATTGGGAGCCCATGGTGCAGGCGCTGCGCGAATCCAATCGCATCATTGAAATCAAAGATGCTTACGCCTTTCCCCGCACAGCCATTTCTCTCATGCCTTATGATAGCGTGGTCTTTGTCAACGTGCCCTCAGACGCGTTTGATGCCATTCAGTTAGAAGCCGTGAAACGCGCTGTCTACAGTCAAGGTATGGGGTTTCTCATGGTCGGTGGCGAGAACAGCTTTGGGCCAGGCGGCTACCATCGCACCCCTATTGAGGAGACGTTGCCGGTGTCCATGGACATCAAGCAAAAGAAGATCCTGCCGAAAGGCGCCTTGGTCATCATCCTCCATACCTGCGAATTCGAAGGCGGCAATACCTGGGGCAAGCGTATCGCCAAGCAGGCCGTCCGAGTGTTAGGTTCCGAAGACGAAGTTGGTATCGTCGACTACGAAGGCGGCAAGGAACAGTGGATCTTCCCCCTAACCAAAGTCGATAATTACGAGAGGCTGGCCATGAAGATCAACCAGGCTCAGCCAGGTGACATGCCAACCTTTGCACCCACGATGCAACTTGCGTTCGACGCGCTCAAAGTCAATGACGCCGCCATGAAGCACATGATCATCATCTCCGATGGCGATCCCGTGCCCCCGACGCCTCCGCTCGTCCAAGCATATGTCGATGGTAAGATCTCAGTCAGTACGATCGGCATTAACCCACACAGACCAAGCGACACGGCCATTCTTGAGTCTATCTCAGAAGAAACGGGCGGAAGGTATTACGAGCCAAACGATCCCGAGCAGCTCCCTTCCATCTTCATTAAGGAAGCGAAGACACTGAAACGCAGCATGATTCAGAACGAGCCGTTCACCCCAAGAATCGAATTCCCCTCCCCTGTGTTGAAAGGCATCGATGCCGCTCCCGAGTTGTTAGGCTACGTTCTAACCAGCGCCAAGCCGCGCTCGCATACCATTCTACGTGGGCCTGAGGATGAAGAAATCAATCCAGTTCTCTCCACCTGGCGCTTTGGCACCGGCTCCGCTGCGGCGTTCACCTCCGACCTCTCATCGAACTGGGGTGCGAGTTGGATGCGTTGGGACAAATATCGTGCTTTTGTCAGCCAACTCCTAACCGAGATCTCACGTGGCGAAGAAGAGAGCGATCTCCACCTCCAGGTATCGGCATCTGGAAACCAAGGGCTCATTTCGGTGGAAGATCACCATGACGAGCCTGGCTTCATGGAAGTGCAAGCACGCGTCATAGGTCCCGATGATCGCGAGGAAGTCGTCACCCTCAGCCAGGTGGCACCGCGACGGTATCACGCCACCTTCCCGCTCTGGGGCACTGGACGCTACCAGGTGCTCGCGGCTGGAGCGGGAGCCGGGCGATCAGACAAGGCCATCTCCAGTTTGCCGGTCGCCTATTCTCCAGAGTATCTGCAGCTGCAGTCCAATACGAAAGCCTTGAAAGATATCGCTGAGCGAACCGGTGGGCGCGTGCTAACTGGTCAAGAAACAGTCCTATTCGATTTCGAACGGGTGACCAAAGAGTCTTCTCGCGCCGTAATCGACTGGTTTCTCATCCTGCTCGCGTGCCTCGTGCCGCTTGATGTCGGGCTGCGTCGTGTTCAGTTAGACTTCAGTGTGATTAAAGGTTGGTTTAGCCGCAAGAAAGCAAAGGAATCCTCGGGTAAAACGATGAGCGCTCTCCTCAAGCGCAAGCAGGCAGCCGTGCCCGAAACACGCCGCGAGCTAGCTCGCAAAGCGATCGTAAAGCCCGCAAACAAGGAAGCCAAACCAGCTCCTACAACTGAGCCCGCTCCCAATGACGAGAGCAACCTATCGACAACGGAACGGTTGTTAGCCCGAAAGCGCCAGCGCGAAGAGGAACGCAGTGACGATTGACAGCCACGGCGCGGATCGGCATAGAAGAGACATGTCAGAGTCGCCCAATTGGAATAGTAAACAACTCACCCGTGGTTGGCAGAAAGGCCTCCGAGCCTTCTATTGGGGGCTGGGTTTCTCAGAGGAAGATTTCGACAAGCCACAAATCGGCATTGGCATTCCGTTAGTCGAAGGCAATCTTTGCAACGTCCACGCTTATGAACTTGGTTCTGCGATCAAAGAGGGCTGCTCCGAAGCCGGTCTCATCGGCTTCCCGTTCGGCGTCCCTGGAGTGAGTGATAATCTCACTCAAGGGCTTGAAGGCGGCAACGCGTCCTTGCCCTCACGGAATGTCATCGCCAATGGGGCAGAGATGGTGACGAGCGCGCATTGCTACGATGCCCTGGTCGGATTGCACCATTGCGACAAGAATGGACCTGGCTTCGCCATTGCCCTAGCGCGTTTGAACTACCCAGGGCTCCTCGTCAGTGGTGGCAGCATCGCCCCGGGCTGCCACAAGGGGAAACCCATCACCATTCTCGATCCTTATGATGCCCAAGCAGCCGTCTCTATGGGCAACATGGCCGAAGCGGAGGCAGACGAGATCATTCGTCACGCCTGCCCGGGGCCTGGAGGTTGTGGCATCGCGGCCTCTTTCAATACTTGGGGCATTGCCATGGAAGCCATCGGCTTGATGCTCCCTAGCAGTTCGTCAAATCCAGCCGTCGGCAATGACAAGCGTGATGAATGCGGTCATGTCGGCAAAGCGGTGCGTCGTTTGCTCAAGAAGGGCATTCGCCCACGCGACATCCTAACAAAAGCGGCTTTCACCAACGCAGTCACGACCATCGCCGCAATCGGAGGGTCGACCAATGGCATCCTTCATCTACTCGGACTTGCCCGCGAAGCTGGTGTTGAGTTTACGCTAGCAGACATTCAGCCTATTCTCCGGCGCACTCCCGTGCTGTGCAACTTCGCCCCGCGTGGATCACAAACTATGATCGATCTCCACCGCCTGGGTGGGACGCCGCTCTTGCTTGCTCATTTGTTAGAAGGCGGCCTGCTCGACGGGAGTTGCCTCACGGTGACTGGCAAGACGTTGGCTGAAAATCTAGCCGGGCAACCCAAGGTCGAGGAAGACCAGGTCTTAATCGCTCCTTTAGACAAACCGTTCAAAGATTATGCCGACATGCAAATCTGCTTCGGCAACCTCGCGCCCGATGGCATGGTCTTCAAAGTCTCAAGCATGGCCGAAGCCAACTTCGAAGGCACCGCCGTCTGCTTTGACAATTCCAATGACATCGTCACGGCGGTGCAAGAGAAGCGCGTCCAGCCAGGCTCTGTCGTAGTCCTGAGAAATCTCGGACCCGTCGCCAGTGGCATGCCGGAGGTACTTATCGCCACCTCCATACTCTCCGTGCCCGAACTCGATGGCCGAGTCGCCCTCATTTCCGATACCCGTGTGTCGGGAGTTTCCCATGGGGCCATCGGGGTTCATTGTGCTCCCGAAGCTGCCGTCGGCGGTCCCATCGGCTTGGTCGAGGACGGTGACACCATTTCTTTCGACCTGCTGAAAGGCGAGGTCCGAGTCCATGTCGACGAGGTAACGCTGTCGACTCGCGCCGAGAAGCATTCGTTTGAAATGCCCAAGCATGCGCGGACTTACCTTGCAGATTTCGCCGCCACCGTCTCGCAGGCGAACGACGGCTGCGTTAGCAAGAATGCGCTGAATTGATTGCCAAGCAGTCGCATCCCGTTGACGACTCGCCATCCTCCCGACATAGTTGTGGAACTGATGAACTCTACCAAGGTTAACGTCTTTTCCAATGGCATATGCTATTGGTGGCGCTGGCTAGCCGTCCTTCTGAGCTTAGCGATGTTCTATGGGTTGGGCATCTTCACTTATAAAGGAGCTCCAGCGCACACGTTTCATATCCTACTCCTTGCCTGTGGCGGCATCGCCATCTTTCTGGCCTTCATTCACCGGCCTCTCAGTTTCCAGATTGAAGTGACCGGCGAAGAGCTGCGGATCCTCAAGGTCCCAGGCGGTTCCGTAAAATGCGCCTTCAAGAAAGACGACGTGAAATATGTCACCATTCGGAATAGCGGCCACATCTTCGGTCTTTCGGTGATCCGGGTCATCGTTCGCACCAAGAAAGACGGCTCAAAGTTCTTCGGGCCCGTTTATTACGAAGGAATCGACGGCGTGGCTGCTTCAGAGATCGCCCAGCTCCTTCCCCGCATCTCTCGCGAGGGCCTGATGACAACTAAGAATATCAAATCTTCTTGATATCGTCATAATCTCCAGGAAACTGGTGGAATATGCCCAATGACGCTCCCTTCGCTCTGATCCTCGCCGGTGGAAGTGGCACCCGTTTCTGGCCTGTCAGCAGAAACGCTCGCCCAAAGCAGCTTCTCAACCTCTTTGATGACAACACTCTCCTCGAAAAGACCGTCGACCGTTTAGAGGGACTCGTCCCCAAGGAGAACATCCTGATCCTCACCAATGTCGACCAGGAGGCCGGCGTCCGCGCGACTCTAAAGGATCTCCCCGCAGAGAATATTGTCGCCGAGCCCGCCAAACGTGACACCGCCCCTGCGATCGCTCTTGCAGTCGGCTGGGTCGCCAAACGCAATCCGAAAGGCGTCATGATGGTCCTACCAGCGGATCACCTCATCAACGACGAAGCGAGTTTTCAAGCCGTCATGCGGAACGCCTGTGCTGCCGCAGGCACAACCGAAGCTCTAGTCACCGTAGGACTCAAGCCATCCTGGCCCTGCCCAAGCTACGGCTACATCGAGCGTGCAGGCGGAGCCGGTCTTCCCGAGGCTTCCTGCGACATGCCCGTCTATGAGGTCGAGCGCTTCCGAGAAAAACCCAATCCCGAGCAAGCCCAAGCGTTCTTGGACGAAGGCACCTTCAGTTGGAATGCAGGTATGTTTATCTGGTCTGTAGAGACCGTCATAGCCGAACTTCAGAAGCACGTTCCCGAACTCGGTGCATTCATAGAAGAAGTCGCCCAATGTGAGGATCTCCCTGCCCTTCTGTCTGAGAAATTCGGCACCCTGCCAAAGATCTCAATCGACTTCGCGCTTATGGAGAAGGCCCAACGAGTGCTAAATCTTGAAGCTACATTTGATTGGGACGACGTTGGGAGCTGGATCTCGGTTGCCAAGTATCTCAAACAGGATGACAATAAGAACTGCGCCAATTGCGACATAACCCAAATCAGAGCAAACAATAACATCATTTACTCGAAGGAAGGCTCACGCGTCGCTCTGTTAGGAGTCGACGACCTTATCGTTGTCCAAACTGGCGATGCCATCCTCATCGCCAAGCGCGAGGAAGCAGACGACATCAAGAAACTCGTCGATGCGGTGCCGCCGGAGATGCATTAAAAGTATTCCTATCGGGATTTAAACGCCGATTGTAGCTTCGATTGGCCACCAAAGACTCTCGGCACGTGCTTCGACTGCCAGTCGGCCCTACCCATCATCGTTTCTTCGGCGTAGAACACGAAATCCACCATCCCCTAAGCATATCTCTTGCCTAAGAATCTGAAATTGATCTAATCGTGCCACACGACCATGGCCTTCGATTTCATTTTCATGCTCACGGCGAATGACCGCACGGTCTCAGACGCCCGTGCTCGGCTAAACGACGTCTTGGCCGGCGGAGCTCGCCACATCGGCTTTAAGGACGTCGGCTTACCTTTTGAAGAACTCAAAGAATTGGCTAGCGAGATCCGCGCGGCTGGTGGTCGAGCCTATTTGGAGGTGGTCAGTCTCGATGAAGAAAGTGAAATTCGTTCTGCCAAGGCGGCCATCGATCTTGAAGTAGACTGCCTCCTCGGCGGAACACGGGCGGTTCAAGTTGCCCCCCTGCTACGTCATCATCCCATTCGCTACTATCCCTTTCCTGGCGCCATCGTCGGGCACCCAAGTGTTCTCGCAGGCACGATGGAAGAGATCGCAGAAAGCGCCAGGCGCCTGACAGACCTCGAAACGGTGCACGGGGTCGACCTGCTCGCCTATCGCTTTGCTGGCGATGTACCAGCGCTTATGAAGGCGGTCTGCCTAGCGACTGACAAACCTGTCATCATGGCTGGCAGCATCGATCAAGAAGAACGCATCGTCGCCGCAGCAGAGGCTGGCGCTTCGGGTTTTACTGTGGGAACGGCAGCGCTCGACGAAGTGTTTCCAGCCTCCTCTGACGGCCTTGTCGCTCAAGTTCAAGCAATTATGGCAATGACAGGCCGAGCTCGGCAGCGCTCCTCGGCCCCCAAACGAATCGCCCTCGTAGCTCACAACAATCGTAAGTCACATCTCAAGGCGTGGGTTCAACGACATTGTGGAACACTCCAACGTCACAAGATTGTTTGCACTGGAAGCACTGGCACTCTGTTAGTCAAGGCAGAACCAGAACTCTCGATTCATCGTTTGCAGCGCGGTTCACACGGCGGCGATCAGCAACTGGGAGCCCTCGTCGCCACAGGCGAGCTTGACGCGGTCATCTTCTTTGCCGATCCCCATGGACCAAGCTCGTCCGATGTAGATTTGCTAGCATTGATCAGACTGGCCATTCAGCACGATACACCTATTGCCTGCAGCCCCGCAGCTGCGGATATGATCGTCACCGCCAGCCTCTAAACAGCTATCTCATGAGCCGAACCACTGCTCTCGTCTTCGACATCGGGAACGTCCTGAGTCATTTCAGCTTTGATCACATGGTCGCTGCCGACTTACAGTTCACTAAACTGCCAGCAAAGGAAGTGCTAGAGATCCTCATCAAGTGGTCACATCCGTTCTGCACAGGCGAACTGGATGAGGGCGCCTTTGCAGGACATTGCATGGATGAACTCAAGTTCACCGGCAGCGTGGAAGACCTCAAGCGAATTTACAATTTAGGTTTCCAGCCAAACAAGCTCATGGCTCCCGTGGTTGAGCGCTATGCAGATCAGTACTCTCTCTACTACCTGTCCGATACAAACCCGTGGCATATAGAGTTTCTGTTAGACCACGATCCACTGTTGCCTCATTTCCAATCAGGCACGACATCGTTTGAAGCCAGGGTGCTCAAGCCAGATCGTACGATATACGAGTTTGCGGCTCGGAAACATGACTTCCTACCCAAGGAAGCAATCTTCATCGATGACCGTGCTGCCAATGTTGCTGGAGCAGAAGCCGTCGGCTATGTCGGCTTGCACTACAAGCCTGATCAACATACGATTTTTGAGGATCAGCTAAGCGCTACTCTCGAGAAATGATACGAATCTCTCTCATCGTCCTTTCACTGCTGTCACCTAGCTTTGCTACGGAGACTGTATCGGAAGCCGAGAAGCTCTTTGCTCTGAAGGTGAAACCCCTCTTTGCCGCCAAGTGCCTCGCTTGTCACGGCGATGAGCCAGACAAGCCAAAGGGTGGATTCGATATGCGGTCACGCACTTCGATGTTGAAGGGCGGCAAGAACTTTGGCCAAGAAGTCATCAAGCCGGCTAACGGAGACACCAGCTATCTCTACATCACCACGACCCGCACGGAGGAGGGTTATGAAATGCCTCCAAAAGAGGCTGACAAACTTACCAAAGAGGAACAGGGTTGGATACGAGCTTGGATCAACGCGGACGCCCCTTGGCCTAATGAAGCGCGAATCGCTGCCATCCAAGAGACCTATGCGGAGGGCATCAAGGTAGCCACTTCCAAAGCCTTGTCTGAGGATTGGCAGCAGCGCCGTTATGATCCCCAGTCACTCTGGGCCTACCACCCTTTGGACGTCTGGAAAGTTCCAGAAGGTTCTCACCCCGTGGACTGGTTCATCGATCAGCGGCTCAAAGAAGTCTCACTCGCTTCAGCACCACCTGCCAATGGTCGAGAACTGGCACGCCGAATCAGCTTTGGCATGACGGGCTTGCCTCCAAGCCCTGAGGCCGTCGAAGAGTTTGTAGCATTTTATGCCACGGACAAGGCCGCAGCCGTGGCCACGTATGCGCAAGAGCTCATGGCAACACCACAATACGGCGAACATTTCGCCCGCCATTGGCTAGACGTCACGCGTTACGCTGATTCAGGTGGTTTCGCTAATGACTACGCTCGGCCAAACGCCTGGCGCTACCGTGACTATGTCATCCGCGCGTTCAACCAAGACAAGCCTTATGACGCCTTTGTCAGGGAACAAATCGCCGGCGATGAACTAGACGCTTCTGAACCTGAACATCTAATCGCCACCGGATTCCTTCGCATGGGCCCGTGGGAACAGACGAGCATGAGTGTTTTCAAAGAGACGCGGCAGCTCTGGCTCGATGATGTGACCGACTCGGTAGGGCAAACCTTTCTCGGCCACACCTTGCAATGCGCAAAGTGCCACGACCATAAGTTCGATCCCGTCCCTACACGCGATTACTACCGAATGATGGCCGTGTTCTCTACCACCCAGTTTGCCGGGAGGGACGCCGCCTTTGTCGACCAAGAGAATCAGAACAGTTTCAGCACCTCTGACGCTTGGGTGAAGGCCAAGATGAAAGCCTATCAGAACCAGCATACGGCGCTCGAGGACAAGGTTAAGCGTGCAAGGAAGCAAGAATCTGGCGCCGCAAAGGTCGGCGACAACGGTCTTGACCCCGGCGATGAAGCGTCACTCGCTCGGATAAACAAGAATATTATGAGGCACCGTTTGGAGCTTGAGCGTACTCTACCAATCGCCTTTGCAGTGTATACGGGCACGACCATCACTCGCAAAAACATCAACAGTCGTCTCAAAATGCCAGCAAAGCCTTGGGGAAAGGGAGTCTTGGAGTCGGATGCGATTCTTACCGGAGGCAACATCTACTCTCCATCGGATCCGGTCACGCCAGGCGCCCTGACTGCAGTGGAATCCCTTGGAAATATGACGACCAAGGCGTTCCCCAAGGGCAAAGGCAATCGACGCTTGGCCCTGGCCGAATGGATCACGAATGAGAAGAATCCCCTGACCGCCCGAGTCATGGTCAATCGCCTTTGGTCCTGGCACTTCGGTCAAGGATTGGCAAGCAATCCGAGCAACTTTGGGAGTACAGGTGAACGCCCAACGCATCCAGCACTACTCGACTACCTTGCCCAGTGGTTCATGGACCAGGGCTGGTCTGTGAAGAAGCTCAATGCACTGATCCTTAGCTCCAAAGCCTACCAGCGCAGTTCACGTCATCCTCAATTGACGGAGCATCGATCGAAGGATCCCAAGCAACACCTCTACGCCACCTTTCAACCACGTCGCCTCTCTGCAGAGGAACTTCGTGATGCCATGTTAGCCTCCAGTGGCGAAATGAGCCCCCAAGTAGGCGGCATCCCAGCTCGCCCTGATATGAATGAGGAAGTCGCTTTCCAACCCCGGCAGATCATGGGCGGCACGGCATCCGTTTACGAACCTGATCCCCTCCCCGCCCAGCGCAATCGTCGTAGCATCTACGCTGAGAAATTACGCGGTCTTCGTGACCCTTTTTTAGAGAGCTTTAACCAACCTGGCCCTGATGACTCCTGCGAACGCCGAGAAACGTCCACGGTCGCCCCCCAAGCCCTCACGCTCCTGAACGCTGCAGAAGTCCACGATCGTGCCTTAGCACTTGCAGACCGACTCATGAAGGAAAGGATCACGGCTGCTGATAAGATTCAGCGTGCGTTCGCTCTGACACTAGGACGCACGGCGAGCAATCAAGAACAAAAAGCATGTCTCGACCATTGGCGGATTGCCACTGGCGAAGAAACTGATCGCACCCATGAACGTAAATCCTATGTAAACCACGTCAATCGCACCGTGATGGCGGAGAAGACAGGCGAGCCCTACGACTTCGTAGAGCTCATGCCTGCTTACGACAACTACCAGCCAGACCTCCAACCAAGCGATGTCGATGCGCCAACCCGAGGCTTGGCCCAAGTCTGTCTCGTGCTCTTCAATTCAAACGAATTCGCTTACCTCGATTGATTCGCCATGTCGCACCATACTTCCCATCTCATGGCCACTCCAAACCGCCGCGATTTCCTTTACGGTCTCGGCGCAGGTCTAGGGTCCGTCGCGTTGTCTTCCATGTTACAAGGTGCTCAGTCAAAGGCTCATCTCCCTGGCCGAGCCAAACGTTGCATCTTTCTCATGATGGAAGGTGGCCCGTCCCACATTGACACCTTTGATCCAAAACCCGAGCTCGACCGGCGCCATTTGCAAGAGTTCTCGCGCGATGGCGAAATGGAAAGTGCGATGTCTTCAGGCACGCGCTACTTTGTCAGGAGCCCGTTCGATTTTGTAAAAGCGGGGAAATGTGGCGCCGATATTTCCTCAGAGTGGACCCATCTCAAAGATTGCGTCGACGACATGTGCTTTTATCGCGGTGCTCAGGTCGAGTCGGTGAATCACCCCACAGCCTGTTTCCAGCTCAACACAGGCAACCGATTCGGAGGTGATCCCGCCATGGGGGCCTGGGTGACCTATGGGCTCGGTTCGCTCAATGAGAACCTCCCAGGCTTCGTCGTCTTGCCGCGCTCCAGCTATCCACAAGGCGGCGCGGGCAATTGGTCGAACGGCTACCTTCCCGCAGACTTTCAGGGGACGCCCCTGCGACCTAAAGGAAGTCCAATTCTCGATCTGCACCCACCAAAAGGCGTCACAAGATCACAGCAGCGTACCAATCTTGATCTGTTAGCGAAACTCAACCAGCACCACCTAGAAGTTCGCCCAGATCGAAACGAACTTGAAGCAAGGATGGCCTCATACGAACTCGCCTACCGTATGCAAATGGAGGTGCCTGGCGTGCTCGATTTCAAGGGGGAATCCGAAGCTACATTAGAAGCCTACGGCGTGGGCACCACAAAGACCGATGCCTTTGGTCGCAAGTGCTTATTAGCTCGTCGGCTAATCGAGAAAGGCGTGCGCTTTGTCCAGGCCTACGCTGGCAATTGGGACAGTCATGATTACATCGAGAGAGCCCATGGGTCGCTCATCCGTTCGGTGGACAAACCAATCGCCGGGCTACTGAAAGACCTCAAAGATCGCGGCTTGTTAGACGATACACTGGTCGTGTGGTGCGGTGAATTTGGTCGCACGCCCGACAATGGCATGCGAGGCGGCAAATCTTACGGTCGCGATCACAATGCCAAAGCCATGGCCATGTGGTTCGCCGGAGGAGGCACCAAAGCTGGCCACACCATCGGAGCCACGGACGAGATCGGTGCCGAGGCGGTGGACTGCGTTCACCACATCCGCGATGTGCATGTCACCCTACTTCGTTTGCTAGGGCTCGATGACAACCAACTCACCTACTATCATGCAGGTCGGCACAAACAGCTCTCGCAATTCGGAGGACAAGTGATCCGGGAACTGATCGCCTAGCACCGTCTCCAACCGAGAGTTATTCGAGTTTGGTTTGCATCCAAGGAAGGAAGCATCGACCATCATTGACATCATGTTTGGCCGCCTACTGCTCCTCTTTATCACAGTACCCTTCATCGAGCTGGTGCTCCTTCTGAAGATCGGAGCAAAGATTGGGTTCACCCCCACGCTTGGGATCATCGTCGTCACTGCGATCTTAGGGGCTTCCCTCACCCGCTCTCAAGGTCGACACACGTTGCAACGCTTTCAGCAGGCCCAGCGGGAAGGGCGTCTCCCCCACGCCGAGGTCATGGACGGGCTGATGATTATCATTGCAGGAGCAGTGCTCCTCACCCCCGGCTTTCTAACAGATATCGCGGGGTTCCTTCTGCTCGTTCCACCTGTCCGGGCTGCCGTTAGGGGGCGACTGGCCGCAGCACTCAAAGGCCGCATTCAGATCGTCGGCATGTCAGCCAGTTCCAGCGGTTCAACCCAGCCACAAGGCCAGGTGCAAGAGCGTGTGATCAAGGCTAAAGTGATCAACGAAGACCAGCCCAATTCATGAATTCCACACGCACAATCCATCGTTGGCCAAGAGCAGCCGCCTTGATCCTTGCCTCGATTGGCGTCTGGGTCGCCTTGGCTGAAGAGAAGCCAACCGATCCCACCGAGTCATTCGACACGTGGTTCGCTGCCTGCAAAGATCTTCCTACGAACCGTAGGCTCGAACTCCCTTACCCACCCAAAGAGGTGCTGCCACTCAAGACGTTTAAACCTCTTGGCATCTTATTAGACTTTTTCACTGAACGTACCCTTACCGGCCCGCTCGCCAAGAAAGATCACTGGCTAGGTCAATTCCCGGATCGAGCGACGTTCTTTCATCCAACAAAGCTACCGAGTTTCGAAACTCCCTTTCAGCCGTTCACTCAGCGCCTCCAACTTCCGCCCGGTTCCGAAGTGATCCTTCATGGTGACCTTCACGGCGATATCAAGTCGTTTCTCTATTCGCTTAAAGCCCTCGAAGATCGTGGCTATCTCAAGGACTTCAAAATTATCAAGCCGAACGCCCACATGCTCTTCCTCGGCGACTACACCGATCGTGGCATGTACGGAGTCGAGGTCATCTACACCTTGATGCGCTTGAAGCTAATGAATCCGGACAATGTCTGGCTCGTGCGGGGCAACCACGAAGATATCCAGATGGTCGCCAAGTATGGGTTTCTTCACGAGGGAAAGTACAAATACGGAACCGACTTCGATCAACGGAAAGTCACTCGGATCTATTCTCTCATGCCCGTCGTCCTTTACCTGGGATGCGAAAATACCTACGTACAATGCAACCACGGAGGGATCGAACCCGGTTATAGCGTTAAGAAACTGCTAGAATCACCTGCTGAGAAACACTACGAGCTGATCAGCAAACTCAACCGGGCAGACTATCTGAAAGCACACCCTGAATTAATTGACAAAGTGGATAGCTTTAGTGCTCGAATGCTGAGGGTAGTCTATCAAAACTATGTTCCAAAAAGCCCAACCTCGCCAAATCCCCTTGGCTTTCTGTGGACCGACTACACACTCCAACCCCATGAACCAGCTCTTCGATGGGATGACAATCGCCCAGGATGGACGTGGGGCCAGCTTGGGACTCGCCAATTTCTAGACTACGTTTCTGCCGGCGCCAATGGCCCACGCGTGCAGGCCATCTTCCGCGCCCACCAACACAACCGCGGACGCGATCCCATGATGTCACGTCTCATCGCGAGCAAGGGTGTCTTTGAACACTGGCAGAAAGCGGATCTCGAAACTCTCACCGATGCCAACGTACCGGAACTTGAAGCCGCCCTCAGCACCGACGCCAAACGCTCACTCACAGCAGGTGCCGTCTACACGCTTAATGTCAGTCCCGATAGCATCTACGGTCTAACCGCAGACTACGACTTCGACACTTGCGCCATCCTGACACTCCAACCCAAGTTGGAAGATTGGACGATGGAGACGCTCAATGCGACGGTTCCAGTTCCGAAAGCTGAGCCTTCGAATCAAGGCGCTCAAGATCAATAGCGCCTGAAGCTATCAGGAATCGCACTGGGCTCAACTCTCCCACCCGAAGGAGAACCATATCCGAAAAGAAACTTCGTTTCCTTCCAATATAGGAGATCGCTTTCCAAGGAATAAACAACGGCGGATGACCTGCGCTAAACAGCGGCATCGGCGTCAGCCCTAGTCCGTCCTCCATCTGCGTAAAGGTGAGAACTCGGTTGTAATTGATCAATCCAATGCGCGCACTCTGCCAACGGCTAGTATCGCCTTCAAAACACCGATTGGACTCATACGTCCGCGCCAACTGTCCCCATCCAGAGACTCGCGACAATCCCCAGGTAACAAAGCACCAGAACAGCGGAATCAGAACGGACGCCGTGAATAGTATGCCCGCGAGGCGAAACCATGGTGAATCCAGCATTCCTTACTGTAAGGGCGATCTTACGAGAAGGCGACTACTGAGCGTCGCTCCTGCCCAACACGCGGATCAATACAGAACGCGAGGCCTGGCCGCCGTCAGCCTTGGTCCGAAGATGGAAGAGACGCTCACCGGCCGGGACCCATGGAGCTGCGGTAATGAAGAATTCCCGCTCAGTCTGCCCCTCAACAATCAGCAGTCCATTTAGACCAATGTTATCCACATAGAGCCCATGAGGCAAATTGCGCCCCGAGTCTTCATTGCCAAATTCAATCCGCCCACCGAAGTCATGCCGAGTTGCGAGCACCTGTGCAGAAATCGTTTCTCCCGGTCGGATGGTTAACTCCAACGGCTTGTCTGTTTTCATGACGCCCCCGCTCGTTTCGTTCGGTAAGATCTGCACCGTCACCTTGGCTGAAGGACCTAATTGAATGTTGCCCAAGCTTCCCAACTCTTTGGTCAGGACTTGATCTCCTACCATACCTGTCGCCGTGATCTTCACCGCCTTGTCAGCTGTCTCATCAGGATCGCTCGCTCCTGCATTCGCCCAAAGGACGCCAATCGCCTCATGCTGCTCAGCTTCAATCACAAGCGGAGTGGTCATGGAATAGCCCTCTGGCAGATTTTCAAACTCAATTGCAATAGGACCATCGAAACCTTCGTGGCGCTCGACAGCAAAGCGCACTTCCCGCCCACTCCCTGGACTCACCTTAGCATCCTTGCCGCTAACCGAGACTACAAAGTCAGGCTGACGGTCGCGTAGGGTAAGCGTGTAATGATAGTCATCTTCACCGCCAAAACCTCGCACATCACTCACACGCACCAAATAATCGCCATCCTCTGGCACTTCAAACCAGAGCTGTGAATCCGAGCCCCAGCGCCTGAGTGGATCGTCATCGTTCTCCCAGTAAAGGGTGTAAACCGGAAGACCGTTTGGAACAACGTCAGCATCTGGAGCAAGCGGCTCGACAATGTAACAAGGCGCTCCCAAGGGATGGGATAGAGCTGAGGTAAAGAAGTAGCTGTGACGTTTGCCACCACCTGGATAGACTTTGAAGCCCGAGTCCGGACCACGAGGATAGAGCCACAACCGCGAAACCTCGCCATTCGCGTATAGGTATTCATTCAGCTCCATTTCCCCCCAGTTGTGCACCCGGAAATCTCCCGAATCATCCGAGCTCTTGCCGCGAAAAGTGAACCAAGAATCACGTGTTGCTTGCAGCCGCACTTGTTCGATCGGATCTCCTTCAAGTTCGAGCACCGCAATCTTCGAATCTAACATGGACTTCGAACGTGCTGCATTCACCCCTATGAGCACGGACTGCCCAGCCTGTGCAGAGAAACGAAAGTAGTCGACGTCGCTTGGCGACTGGATGTGACCCGCAATTTCCGCTGGCAATGCAAACGTCTCCACCACATTCACTGTATCATTAGGTTCACGCTCGGTGTGCTTCCGGATCTCTTCAGTCGATCCTTGTACGACAACCCGCGTACTCTCGGTCTCAGTCGTCTGCTTCAAAGGTTCCTCAGAGCCGATAGCCAAGGCAATGGTCTGCGTCTCACCATCCATGCGCGCGGCGACGAAGGCAGCGCGGTGCGGAATCGCAGCCAAACCAGTAACGGTGTCTGGCAGCGGCGCTTCGGCCCGCAATTCAACAAGATCAGGTAGAGACCAGACTTTCAATGTGCGATCCGCGGCTGCAGAAACGAGATGGTCGCCATCCGGCATACAAAGAAGAGCCGTGATTCCAGTGTCATGAGCAAACCGTGAATGAATCACCGGATTAATCCCCGGCTCCTTCTGCGAAACGAACCCCCAGAGGTGCAGTCGTTTGTCTGCACCTGCCGCGACTACGTGGTCGCCATCATTCGTGAAACGCACACTAACTAGTTCCCCTTGCGGCTGGCTCAAAGTATCCAGACGCACGCCATCAGCAACCCGCCACAACTTGACGGTCTCATCTGCACTCGCTGATGCCAATGATTTTCCATTGGGATGGAACGCCACGTCAAAGACCGCGCCTTGATGAGCCGTAAGACGGCGCTGCTGCTTGCCGGACAGAGTGTCCCAAAGATGAATGACATGATCATAGCCAGCAGTCGCAATAGTACTTCCGTCAGGAGAAAACTCAGCATCATAGAGGACATCGGAATGCCCACCAAATTCCATGATAAGATCACCTGTCGCGACCTCGTAGAGTTGCGCCACTCCTTTCAAACCCGTGATACCTGTCGCAAGCAGTAGCGTCTTCCCTTCGCCAGAAAACTGGAGGGCATTGATCTTACCAGGAAGGTCGTTTAACGTGAGCACTGGTGCTTCGGCATTACCATCAAAGACCTCAACTTTCCCAAAGTAGCCGCGGGCGTGTGTTTTCCCGTCTGGAGCAAAGGCGAGTGCCGTGATCGGTGCAGGCGCCTCACTCGCCGGAATGCTGGGCACGACAAGACGGCTGAAGAGGGACTGATCCTCGCTAGGCCCCTTCCCGCCTTCAAGAATCCACGCTTTCAGAGTCGCCAATTCGCCTGCGGGTACCTGAGGCTCATCTTTGGGCGGCATCTTCGGCTCGGCATGCCCCTCAATGACACGAATAAGCCGCGATTTTTCGGCATCGCCAGGCTTAATCGGATCGCCTTTATCGCCACCTTCGCGAAGACCTGCATAGGTCTCGAGAGAAAACTCACCCTCCATCTCTCGTTCATTATGACAGCCCGCGCAGTAACTGCGAAAGATTGGTGCGATCTCGGCATCGTAATCGATTGCTGCCATCGTCGTGCTCAGCATGACAACAAGAATGATAGGAATCTTCATGAGGTATCGGAAGGGTAGTGAGGGCTTCCAGCCCTCGACCTAGGCTACATTAGCATTATTCTAGTGTTGGAAAAGGAACTCGCGACTCGTCAGCAACGCCCAGAAGAGATCTTCTACGCCTACACGCAGCTCGTCTTCGGGGAGCTCCGTTAAAATCTCTGTGTAGGCAGCTGTTTCCTTCTCTGTCGGCGGTCGGCTGAGACAGATAAAGAACGCTTCTTCCACGAGGCCCGATAGCGAGCCTTCATTGGCGATCAACCGACTCACTCGGCTCGCTTTGGCAGCGAGCTTGTCGTTCACCGTGCTTCCGTTAGACAAATGAAGCACCTGAACCAAACTCGGCTGATTCGAACGCTCGCACTCACACGTGATTTGGCGTTGATTTCGACCGAACGTCTTGAGGAAATAGGACTTCACCGCCGAATCGTAAAGTTGCAACGCACGCGTGCCTTCTTCATAGAACGCTGTCTTCTGCGTCGAACCGTCATTGAGCAAGACCTCGGTAAAGCGATCTCGCATGTCAGTCACATCAGCGATGGCGTCCTGCAATACTTCGGCCATGAACCGCCTGGGATAGTGCCGCGCATAGAACTTGGTATCACCTTCATTCTCAGGAAGCACTTTACCACTGCGTTGATAGGCAGCCGATGAAAGAATGAGCCGCATCAGTTGGCGGAGATCGTAGTCACTTTGGATCGTGAACTCCGATAAAGCGTCTAGCAAAGCTTCATTACTCGGCGGGTTCGACGCCCGCAAATCATCGATCGATTCGACGAGCCCCAGCCCCATGAAGTTTGCCCAAACACGATTGACAATGGCAGGCGTGAAGTACGGATTATCAGACGCCGTCAACCACTCAGCGAGAACCTCGCGGCGATCACGTTGATCGTCCGGCGCCATGGGCGGCGCATCCAGCGGGGCTGGCGGTTGCGGCTTACCTGTGCGCGGTTGAATCAAATCCCCCCGATTTGAAACATAGATCGTGCGCTCGCCATCCCCATTGCGAGAATCTCCTCCCCACCCCTTCGCGCGGACCCGGGAGAACAAATTTGCAAAGGCGTAATACTGATCATTCGTCCATTTCTCGAGCGGGTGGTTGTGGCATTTGGCACAACCGATAGACAGAGAGAGGAAAGCTTGGCTCACGTTCTCGGCCATGGATTCAGGATCCTGATGCACGGCAAAGAAGTTCGTCGCCCCTTCTTTAGTCGACGAACCTTTCGCAGTGACCAATTGCGTGGCCATCTCATCCCAAGGCGTGTTCTTCGCCACATTGGTGCGCAGCCAATTGTAATAAGACTCCACCGCTGCCGGACGAAGTTTGCCACCGTTCACGAGAAAGACATCCGCCCATTTGTAAGTCCAGTAGTCAACAAACTCCGGCCGATTCAGCAGTCGATCGATCAGTTTGACATACTTGTCAGGAGACGTCTCGGCAAGGTAGTCACGGACCTCTTCCGGCGTTGGTAAGATCCCCAAGGTATCGAGGAAGGCCCGGCGTATCAATGTCGCTTCTTCAGCCCGCGGCGATGGCGCGAGCCGCAATCGCTGCAGCTTTGCCAGGACATGGGTATCGATGAAATTGTGACGCGTGGACTGCGCATACGTTTCTTCAAAAATGTCGTTTGGAAACGGAGAAGTGATCTTGGCAGTGACAATCTGCGAAGAGAACCACGCATTAACAGAGCCTTCCCCGTGACCAATCAGTTCGACCTTTCCATGAGCATCCACACTCGCCACCGTCTCATCCGTGGAAGTAAATTTCGCCCATGGCGTCACGTCGCGCGTTTTTCCATCACTGTAGGTCGCCTCCACCTTCAGTGTCTGCGTGTCACCGAGACCAGCAGAACTCTCTTTCGGAGAGATACTCAGCTCAACCAACGTTGGATCGTCTTCTTTCGGTCCTGGAGCACCAGCCGCAATCCAACGAGCAATCGTCTCATAGTCAGAAGAACCCGTCTCCAAGCGCTTGCCCCCCTTGTGAGCCACCGCCGTGGTCGGCTTCATCAAGAATAAACTCCGACCTGGATCCGCCAGCTCAATGCGACGCCCACGAGCTTCACGCGTAACCGTCAGAAAGTCAGCATCGGGATCGTAGCCAAAGAGCGACAAGCGAAAACCTCCTTTGCCCGCCAAAGAACCGTGACAGCCACCACCATTACAGTTTGCCTTTGAAATGATTGGTAAGACGTCGTTGCGGAACGAGGGCACCTCATCGGCTCGCCCCGAAAACGTTCCGAATATCAACGCACCAAGAAATAAGAAATCGAACCGCATGAGCTTGTTAGGCGAAGAGTTCATGAATCGGAGCCGTTCCTAAATCAGTGAGAGGAAACGGACGCCCACCTGGTCCTTCCAAATGACTTTCGTGATCGAACCCAAGGCTCTTGAAGATCGTCCCCACAATGTCACCTGGACCAACAGGCCGTTCCGCAGGGAAGCCACCAATGGGATCACTCGCTCCAATGACACGCCCGCCCTGCACACCACCTCCCGCGAAATAAGAGGTAAAACACTGCGGCCAGTGGTCTCGGCCGCCCGCCGGATTAACCTTTGGCGTGCGCCCAAACTCTGACAAATTTGCGACCAAGGTATTATCGAGCATTCCTCGATCGTGAAGATCCTCAATCAATGCACTATAGGCCTGATCATACATCGGACAGACATCCTTCTTCATCCCTTCAATCGATGTGAAGGGCTTCGACCCGTGAATATCCCAGGTAATCTCATCGAAGACGGTTAGAAACGTATTGATCGTAATAAAACGAACCCCATTCTCGACCAAGCGCCGAGCTAGCAAGCAACACTGCCCAAAACGATTCATACCATACCGCTCGCGCACCGATTGCTTCTCCTTAGACAAATCAAATGCAGAACGCGCCTGCTCACTTGTCATCATCCGAAAAGCCGCTTGGAAATTCTCATCCAACAAACGCGCGTCTTCACTCGCCTCAAAGTCGGACACCGTCTGTTCGACAATCTCACGCATCTTTCGACGACGACTCAACCGGTGCGCCCCAATCTGATCTGGAGGCAAGAGATCCGGCACTTTGAAATTCGCCGTGGAGGGGTCCGCCATCAACGCGAAGGGATCTAACGCCTTCCCAAGAAAGCCCCCCGCTTGCCCGTTGGGTAGATTTCCACCACCGCGCCCCATCAATTCTGGCAGAACCACGAACGGCGGGAGATCTGATTTCCTTCCCATGAGATGCGCCGCAACGGCTCCCGCATGCGGCGTGTGAACACCACCCGTAAATCGGCGCCCCGTCTGCATCATCTGCCAACCAGCATCATGCACCGCAGCCCCCTCATGATGACAGGAACGCACAAGCGAGAACTTGTCGGCTATCTTTGCGTGCATCGGCAACAGCTCGGAGATTTCAAAGGCATCCGTCTTCGTCCGGATCGGCTTGAAAGGGCCACGAATCTCACGCGGCGCTTCCGGCTTCATGTCCCACAGATCGATGTGACTCGGCCCACCGAGATTGAAGATCATGATACAGGCTTTCTCGTCGTTACCCGGTGTTACCGCACCAACCTGCTTCGCCGCGAGGTACTGTGGCAAAGAAAGGCCCACGGCAGACAGCGCGCCGATCTGAAGAAATTCACGGCGAGATTGGCCGCGACCACAAAGACGGGCACGATCATGGGGACCTTCGGCTAGGAAATCAAACATGTTAGATCATTGCGTGGCACGCTGAATTGCGCCTTGAGGAATACCGCATCTATTTGTAAAATCAACGCATGGGCAACTCCACTGATCTCAGCTCTTGGTTCGTCGAAGGGAGCAAGACAGCCCAGCTGATCCAGCTGTTTGAGTACCTGCCAAGGGCCTATGTCTACTTCAAGGATGTCGCTGGCGCCTTCGTTTACGGAAACAAAAGCTGGATGCAGCTCCACGGGTGCCTGCACCAAGAGGACTTCATTGGGAAAACCGACTTCGACTTTCATCCTCCCGCCATGGCTGCCCAGTATGTCGATGAAGACCAGCGGGTGATGGAAAACGGCGAGGTCCTGCCCGACCAAGTCTGGCTTGTAAGAGGTATCGACTACATGCCACGCTGGTATGTCAGCACCAAACTCCCACTAGTCGACGAGAATAATGTGCTCGTGGGCGTCGGCGGTATCATGCGCCCCTACGAACATGCAGGTTCAGCACCTTCCGACTATCATCGTCTCACTCCTGTCATGGAGCACGTGCTCGCGCATCATCGTGAACGACTCACGGTGGCAGAACTGGCAGGAATGGCTAATCTGTCAGTGAGTCAACTTCAGCGTGAGTTTCGTCGCCTCTTCAACATGAGCCCTGGCGACTACCTCATCCGCGTACGCCTTCTCGTCGCCCGCCGACAGTTAGAAGAAACGCACCTCCCAGTTGGAGAAATCGCGCTTGACTGCGGCTTCTACGATCAAAGCCACTTCAATCGCGCCTTCCGACAACAGGTCGGCCTAACTCCCCGCGCCTACCGCAAGCGCTTCATGCGCTAAAGATTGCCGACTTCAGCACATCCTCAAAAGTTGCCGCATGCGATCGCTCGTCTTAGTCTTCTTTCTCATCAGTACGCTTGAGGCTCAGGTCGCAGACACCAAGATATTGATCGACGGCGGTTTCGATACAGAAGGCATCGACGTTGAACTCACCACAGCGACGGAAGAGACCTTCATCGTCTACACCGGCGATGGCGCCTTACGACTCAAATCGAAGCAAGCGGCTATGACGCTCGCGGAGCCTTCGTCCATCTCTATATCAATGAGCTCTATTGAGGACTCTACAACGTCACGGAACGGTTGGATCGCTGGTTCTCTACGGAGAACTTTGGAGGCGACGCCGACGAATGGTTTGCCCTCAGTCACGGTGGCGACCAGCGCGGAAACAAGGACTGCTATAGCACTCCGTTAGGTGATGTGGAGGAGGATCTCAGCGATCCAGACAACTAGCAGGCGATCGCTGACAAACTCGACGTTTCGGGCATGATCGACTACCTGTTGATCACTTGGTATCTCAATGTCACCGACTGGCCGAACAACAACTGGTAGGCCAGTATGCTTCGAGTCCGCGAGATCATGTATTACCCGGCAGCCCTCACCGAAGAGGAGATCGAAGCTAGCTTTACCAATGACGATGACTTTGAATACCTTATCCTAACAAGCCCAACAGACAAAGCAATCGTACTCAAAGGAATTCGGTTCACCGATGGCATTCCATTCACGGTCGAAGACGAAACTCCATTGGCTCCCGGCAGACACGCCGTCATCGTTCGCAATGCCGAGGCCTTTGCGCACCGCTGCGGCTCTCCACTCCGTGTCCTGGGAACCTACTCACAAGCGCTTAGCAATGGCGGCGAGCGCCTGGCAGTAGTCGGTGCCTTTGACGGACCCATCCTCGAATTCAGCTATAGGGACGACTGCCAGGAGGCCACGAATGGCGATGGAAGCGCGCTCTTACTCACAAACCTCAATGCTCCAGACACTGCAGAGAACTGGCAGGTCACGGCCCCCTTTCAGATCAGGCCAGCACCAAATCGTCCTCGTCTCTCTATACATCAGGAATCCGAAACGGCATTCATACTCATTCCAGATGCTCAGTCCACCTCGACCTATCTACTCGAAACCTCTTCAGACCTGGATCAATGGACCATTGACCGCCAGATGACTGCGACCGAACAGGCCACGGCCACGGCCACAACCACTGTCACTGTCACTGTAGGCATTGAAGAAACGCAGTTCTATCGGGTCAGACTCATCACCCAATAACGATTCTGCTCGATAACATTCTTCATAGGGCCTACTACCTTTGATCAAATCAATGAAACGACTGCTTCTTCTCCCTTGCTTCCTACTACTCTCACAGTGCAGCACGCCAACCGCGCAATCACAGAAGCCTAGCCATCGTCCAGCGCCGTCCACATCACGCATGACGGAGGTCATCAATGTCTCCTCCTACGACCCCAAAGAACGCCTTCGCTCGGGGCGCAGTTACTCCACGCGCGACGTCTCTGCCCTCAAAGCAAACGGTGCTAGCGCCCTTATTGCTAGAGCAGGCAAGGGCGGCAAACTGGATTCCAAATGCACCTCGTTTCTTTCATCAGCCGATCGTGTCGGCATGCTACCCGGCGTCTACTACCGCGTACAACGCCACGTCTCGCCTGAGAAACAAGCCGATCAATTTGTCGCCAAAGCCAGAGCCTTGAAAACCAGCCGTTCTTGGAACGCCCCGGCCCTCTTGCTTTGCGGTGATTATGATGGCGATCTCAAGCTCTCCGCCATTCTCCGCTTCATGGATCGTGTCGAAGCAAAGACCGGCATCGTGCCCGTCGCCTACTTGGAAAACAGCCCCGAACTCAAACTGCAGACCCGCGCTGCCGATGCCAAGACCCGCGCACGTTTGACCCGCGCCCCATACTGGCTAGCGCTTTACTCACACACGAGCGGCGATGGCCCTCACTTTCCAGCTCCGGGAAATCCTCGTAATCTCGTCAAACAGTACAGCATGTGGTCTGATTGGTCACTCTGGCAATACGGTGGCGTGTCTTGGGAAAACGGCGGTTCGAAGCCCAAGGTCTACAACCATAGCCGCTACCGTTTCCCCCGATTCTTTGGAAACATGGATCGCCCACTTGAACGAAACGTCTTCCGAGGCTCTCCTACCCAGCTTGCCGCATTCTGGCAACGTCATGGAATAGAATTACGTTAGGGATCTCCTCTGCTCAAGAGGCCATTAGCTGGCGCAGATAATCTGCTGTCGCTCGCGCTGACCTCAAGGCATCGCCCGATTCAGGTGCAGACTGATGCACCGTAATCGTCCCATCATAACCGATACTCCGAAGCCCTTCGAACACCGCGGGAAAGTCAATCCCTCCGGCCTCATGGATCTGCAACAAATCGAAGGCAACCGGGCCACAGGTCCAGCTGTCCAGTGAGATCGCACCGCCTTCGTGAATACGCTGATTCTGAAAATAGACGTTATCAATCCACGGCCCCAAACGTTTGACCGATTCTAATCCGTAAGCTTGCCCACACTGCTCCATGTTTGCGGGTTCATAGATAAGGCGAAAGTTAGGACGATCGATGGCATTCAACGTCTCTACCATGCCATCGACGGTTTCAAAGAGACTCAGATGATGGCACTGATGAAGCAACGTCAGTCCGCGTTCAGCAGCTTCGTCTGCCGAGCGCTGCGCGAAGGGAATGTCATCTGAATGCTTAAGAGCCACACGAATACGCTGAGTGCTTAAAGCTTCGGCTAGGTCCAAATAAGGACGAATCTCACGCAGGCTGTCAGGACCACGCTCATTGTTGTAAACGGTGGGAAAGTCTCCCGTCAGCATGCTCACGGGCATATCATGTTCCGATAGGATTCTTTGCGCCTCGCGCACATCGTCTGGTGCCGATTGCACGCCAATCTGCGATGCCCGCATACAAATCGCTTCATAGCCAGCCTCCACAGCAAGTGAGCAAACACCGTCAAGCGGCATCGTAGGCTCCTCCTTAGAGAGAAACCCTTCGGCAATTCTGACAGATAGTGAGAGGCGCATGACACGACTCTGTGCCAGCGTCGCCATATAAATCAAGCTCTCCACGCAGACAATTTCCTAGCTTTAAACTTGGCTCTCAGCCTTCGCCAGCACAGCCTGAAAGTATCATGAAACGTCTTCTCATCCTCACTGTGCTCGTTGGCTCTACGCTGCTTACTTCTGCTACCGAGATCACCCACTCCTTTCTTGGCGTCGGCAAAGCCAACCAAGCAACGATCATCGGAGAAGATGGCAACGTGACCTGGAAAGCAGACTTTCCTGCAAGCGACGGCTGGGTTCTTCCTAACGGCAACGTGCTCCTCGCGCTCTACAAGTGCGAAGGGTTTCCTAACGGCGGAGCGGTCGAGATCGAACGATCCACAAAGAAAGTCCTCTTCCGCTATGTCGGCCAACAGAAAGAAACCAGTGCCGTCGAGAAACTCGCCAACGGAAACTACCTAGTCACCGAACTCGGCCCCAAACCTCAGGTCGTCGAGGTGAATAGCAACGGCAAGGTAATTAAGACCACCCCACTCGCCTGCCAGAAGAAGAACGCACACATGCAAACACGCATGCTCCGCCAACTGCCAAACGGCAATTACCTCGCACCGCACCTCTTCGACTTTATCGTTAACGAATACGAACCCGTGACTGGCAAAGTTCTCAAATCCTTTCCCACGGATGATCGCGGCCGCGAGAAGAAAGACTGGCCGTTCACAGCGATCCGCCTCGCCAACGGAAACACGCTCATCGGCTGCACAAATGGCAATCGCGTGATCGAAATCGACGCGGACGGCAAGATTGTCTGGAGCGTAAACAATGACGATCTCGGCGAGGAACTTATTCGCGACGCCTGTGGCGTTCAGCGCCTTCCCAACGGCAACACCGTGATCACCAGCTACTATGCCAAGGGTGACCAAGTGAATCTTATCGAAGTCTCTCGCGAGAAGAAAGTCGTCTGGCGCTACTCGGGTTCAAAGCACGGCTATCACCATTTCCAAATCCTCACCACCAATGGCAAGCCGATCGAGGGCAAGCCCATGCGCTAAAGCCACTTCCAGAGAGATTCATCGTCTGTAGTGGAACGGGTTTCCGCTTCTTAAGTTTGGACTACCTTCTTCCCGTAGCGGAACTGGCAACAGTTCCTTAACATTGGACCACTTTCACCCCGTAGTGGAACCGGCAACAATTCCTCGAGATTCGGCCAATTCTCTCCTTAGTAACCGTTCCTTAAAATTGGACCTGCTAGCCCTTACTCTGCCAACTGAAAGAGCCCTTCAACTCCATCTCTCCACGCAGCCTTTGCGCTCTGATAGAGCGCAAGCACATCTGCTTTCCGACCGAGACGGTAAGTTGCTGAAGGAGCCACTGCAGCATCAAGCGACCGCTTGTTAGGAAGACCATGATCCGCCGCGACCTGCTCACGCACATGGTGCCCTGTGGAGATCAGAGCTTGCACCCTCTGTAACGCAAGACGCCCTTCGACCAGCGGCTCAACCATCGGCTGGGCTGCCGTCTTCACAACCAAGCGTTCCTCATGATAGAATCGAGCAAACACTGCGCTGCGAGTCGAAACCATCACCTCGTAGATCTTAGTATGATCATCGACCACGTATTCCTGAAGACTCACTGTAACAATGTCAGAAACCTTAACTGTAAAGCCCCCGGTCGGTAACCGACACTCCCAGAATGGGGCTGACTTCGCCAGAGATTCAGAGGGTATCGACCCACCCTTCAGTTGCTCAGACAAAGGCACCGCGGCAATATTCGAAGCCGCCGCTGCTGCTGCCTCCTTGGGAAAAGCAGGCTCAGGCATGGGCACCGGGGCAAGCGTCGTCGGCTCTGGCAAATCAGCTGGAGGAGGATCGAGTAACACCGGATCCACCGAACTTTCCTGACCAAACGAGGTCACGGATCCCGCCAACAAGGCCATCAAAAACGAAATATTTAGCGCTTTCACCGTTTCATTGTAGCTATGCCCAACTATCGTGTCAATCAACTAGACCGTCAGCGGCGGAACTCCGGAAACACTGAGGTGGGAAAGCCTCTGAAAGTCCCCTTAAATCGACTCTCCATCTTCAGTTACTAAATGTCAGAGATGTCGGCAACTTCACATCGTTCAAGTCTCTGACAACGTCTGCAACCGTATAGTCCGTCCTGAGAAGCTTTTACCTAAGAGCTCAGCCGGAACTCCATCCAGCATGGTTAAATTGAATCAGTTTCTAGACAGTGGGCCCTTTATCACAGCAAACTGAATCAATGAAACTACCTACAGATAGAACTTTCAGACGTCGACCGTTTTTGACGATGATAGTCTCGGTATTGGCCTTCGGTCCCCGCGCGGTCGCCAGAGTCACCGCACCACTCTTCAAGGTTTCGCTCAAAGATGCCCACAAGGGAACCCTCGAAGTCGATACCCAGCTACTCGATAGCTTCAAACGTTTGCCAGAGAATATCCGCTCGTTCTATCTGGAATCCCGATCCGTCTTCGACGGATCGCCCACGGCGGACTTTTCCGATCCTACCATAGTAAAAGCGGCCAAAACTCATGACCTCCCCCTCATGGGTGGGCCGATGCTTGGCGACCTGCATTCAGACAGTGTTACTGTATGGCTTCGACCTGCCCAGGTTGGGGCGTTGTCGATTAAGGTAACGAATGAGGACGGAGGGGCCGCTCAGTCAATCGATGTTAAGCCCCTCAAGAGTGGAGTAGATCAACGTGTTCGCATCGGAGGACTCGTGCCGAACACCGCATACCGATATGAGGTTCTGGCAAACGGTCAGAATGTCGCCGAGGGCGAGTTTGTCACCGCGCCGGTCGACGACGCAAAGGGTGTGTTTCGCGTCTCATTCGGATCGTGTTGCCACAAGATTGGCATCCACAATCCAAATTTGTTTACGCAAATACGTATGCGCGCGCCGCACGCCATGTTGATCCTGGGTGACAGTGCTGTTGATGATCGTGAAGACCAGATCAACATGCATCGGGCGGACTACCAGCTTCGCGATGTTTCCGCGCCCTGGCGAGACCTGACGGCAAACATTCCCGTTTATGCCTCCTGGGACGATCACGATTACTTTAACAATGACCTCAATGGAATCCCCAAGAGGTTCAGTGCGGCAGACCGCGATGCCGTTAGGTCGGTCTGGCGGCAAAACTGGAACAATCCGATGGCGAGCGATAACAGGGAAGGTATCTATTTCAATACGCGAATAGGGCCAACAGAAGTGATCATGCTAGACACGCGCTCCTGCAGGGACAACAACCGCCGCAACCAAAGGCACTCCTATCTTGGCGAACAGCAAATGACTTGGCTCAAGAATACACTGCAATCCTCCACCGCGCCGTTCAAGATCATCAGCAGCGGTACGATGTGGAGTGATTATGTTAGCAAGGCCAAGGATTCGTGGGGCAGCTGGGACGTTGAAGCCCGGGAAGAGATCTTCGGCTTGATAGAACGAGAAAAGATCGGTGGTGTTCTTTTAATCAGCGGCGACCGCCATGGTGCTCGCGGATTCAAGATCCCACGCCCGTCAGGATTTGCCTTTCATGAATTTGAAGCAGCGACACTGGGTGGCGTTTCAGGCCCTGCCGGGCTGGTCAAGAATTGCCCAGAGCAACTCTTTGGTTATGGAGGTGGGGATTTCATCGCTTGTGGTGAGTTCACATTCGACACCTCTGGCAAAGACCCTCGGGTCACGTTTCGCCTGATTGACCAATCCGGCATCATTAAAGAGGAGCATACCTTTACCTTGCAGCAGCTAACACCGGGCATCTAACCGTCGGTGAACAAAAACCTATGATTCTCTCTACAGGACAACGTTTGTCCCATTACGAGATTCTTACCCCCTTGGTTCAAGGGCGATGGGGGAAGTCTATCCGGCTAGTGACACGCTGCTATTACACGAGGTCGCACTTTTAGAAACCGCTGCCGACATCGTTCTTGTCGACGGCATGTTACAATAGCCAAAGCGAGATTCAGGCAATGACCTTGAGCCGGGTGGCGTCATCCACGACCATTCACGAGCGATCATTCGGCTAGTCTCCATGAGCATAGCACGTCTCCTATTGCCAAATTCATCGCATTTAGGAAATCTATCGAACCGACAAAAAGCGGAATCAATTTGCTAAGTTCAGGCAAACTTCAATCGATCGACTGCCATGAGGCAATTCGAATCTGATCAATCGCGGATGACAGCAGCAGCGGAGATCACGGCGCGGCCTTGACCGGTTTCATTTCGTGGACCGCACCGATGATGGTTTCCTCAATGGCCTCATCCCAAAGAGCAGGAAATCCGTAGTAAACATTCGAACCGCCACCTTCATAGCCTCCTTCTTTAAGGACGCGGAGAGAGGGAATGTAAGCCATGACATCATTGGCGTAGGCGGCCACCCAAGTCTTTTCACCAAGTCGCTCGCGTTTCAATCGAGTCGCATAATCCACCACGACTTCGCCTCCCAGCCAGACGAAATCAATCTCATCTCCAAGTGACCAAACACCAATTGGAAAGGGATACGTTCCATCCAGACCGGCCTTGTCTCCGCCGCTCTTCTTACTCTCGGCTAACAGATACCGCGCCCGTGCTCGTTCGTAGCCTTCCGCTTTGGTGGCCGTTTCCTGAAACTGTTCGATGGTGGGCAGATCGGCGAGAGGTGCCTCAATCTCGCGAAACTGCGCCGTCAGTTTCGGCGCGACTTCCGGCATCGGAGAGTCGAGGGTTTTCTCAATGGCCTCGGCCAGCTCAGCTCCATAGTTCTCTGCTAGCACAATCTCGGAACGCGGCAATGGATTCTGATCCGCGCCGCAGCCTGCCCAGAACAGCGCCACGCAACCGGGATGTTCTTTCTCGATCGCGATCTGAGCATACCCTGGGTAGTCGCCGCACCATTGCAGACCCGACAAGGTCGTAGCATGACAGGCGTATCCGAAGAGAACCGCACGCAGCGTAGCATCCTCGGGATCACGCACACTGAGCACAGGCACATCGTGATCGACCGGTCCCTTTAGTGTTCCCCCGTCTCGCCATTCAGAAACTTTATTAGAGGGATTCTCACGCCGGTTTACGGCAAAGGTAGAGAGGCCGCTTCCCCACTGCACCCTAGCAGGCTCCAAATCAGCAATGGCACTCCCCGCCACCGCAACGACTTTAGAGACAAGAATCTCAGCATAGGCATCGACTTTCTGCTGCTGCTGCGTATCAAGAAGCCACCAGTGCAGCGGTCCGAGGTTTCGTCGGCCCACCACAGGCCCACTGTGGGTGTGTGAGGTCGCAATCACAATCTGCTCACGCCTCAATCCGTAGGCCTGCCCAATTTTTTCACAGATCAGCGCGGACATCTCCCGATCGATCCCGATCAAATCGAGTGAGAGAACGAGCCCACGGTTACCCGCCGCATCTTCAACCGCCAAGGCTTTAGCCCAGAGGTCCGTGAGCACCACACCATCAGACGGCGTCTTTCGGCTAGCATAGCCCGCCATCCAAGTCGGTTTATCTGGCGTGATGACGACAGAAGCCACACCAACCTCCCACGTAGACTCCGAATCTGCAGCAACAATTAGCAAAATCCCGAAGACAGAAAATAGACTAAACAGAAACAGTCGGATCAATAAGGCGAATCGATTCATCAAGTCAGGTTGGCAAGTTCACAGGATTGTGATGGTTTTCGCTCAAAGGGGGAAGGCCGTTTCGCAAAGATCTTGGAATTCGGTGAAGAAAATTAAGAATCTCTCAAGAAAACTCCCGCCCACTTAATAACACTAACTTATAATCAACGCAGTCCTTTTCCCCACATCCAAGTATAGAGAGAGATTGGTGAGGGACAATCCACTACCTTCCAACATTTTGCCGACTCGCCACTTCTGTTGATTCCGACTATTTACAGTCAGTTCGATATCATTCTTTTAGGCTTAACTTTCTGAGGTTCGTAAGGAGTTCCAGCGACCTCAAAGATCTCCGGCATCGTCAACAACCGTGGTCACTAGCAAGAGTGTATTCTGGGGAAACCATAGCAGGAAAGAGATAGAGACAGCAAGCTCACCCCGACCCTAGTTTACAATCAATAGCCCCTAGCGAGAAAGCACCTGGCCAATCACCGTCAGCACTTGATCAAAAGGTGTTCGTTGAAATACCGTCTCTTTGCGGAACCAGGTTTCCTGACGTTTCGCATAGCGGCGTGACGCTTGCTGAATCGCAGCGATCGCTTCGCCCAACGTCACGTCCCCGCGTAGATGAGCTTGGAGATCACTTATTCCGATTGCCTTGGCAGCCGTCGCCGATAACGATCCTGACAGGGAGGCAACCTCATCGAGTGCTCCGTGAGAAATCATGTCATGCACTCGGGCATTGATGCGTTGATAGAGAGTCTCCCGCTCCCTCGTGATGACCACGCCAACGATATCTGAGGGATCATCGTGCTGCCAGCCTGCCTTCAGTACAGAAGCAGGAACACCCGACAAGAGGGTCATCTCAAGGGCACGAATCACGTAGCGCGGGTTCTTCAGGTTCATCGCCTGAGCTCCCTGTGGATCGACACACTCTAACCAAGCCACGACATTCTCCAACGGCAAGGCCTCAAGTTTCTCGCGAAGCGCGATATCTCCGGGCGGAGAATCTGCTAGACCATGCGTCAGGGCCTTGATGTATAGTCCATTGCCCCCCACAATGATGGGGCGCTTGCCTCGAGATTGGATCTCCTCAATAACGACACCCGCTTCCTTGGCATAGCGGGCAACATTGTAGTCCTCTTCTATACCGACAGTCTCATAGAGATGATGAGGCACCTGCAAACGCTCCTCCTCTGAAGGACCGGCCGTGATGACGGAGAGTCCACGGTAAATCTGAAAGGCATCCGCATTGACGACCTCGCCGTCCCAGCGCATTGCCAACTCAAGCGCAATTCCCGACTTCCCACTTCCCGTGGGACCAACCACGTAGCAAGGCGAGAGCAATTTCATCCTTCTGCCGAAGATTGCTCGGACGGGTCCACAAACCATTTCGGCAGTTTGCTCGGGGCAATGACGAGCGTGATCTCTCCCTTCGGCGGCTGGTCGACATAGTGATCCGCAAGCGTTCGAACAGTAGCACGCCGGAATTCTTGATGGCGCTTGGTCAACTCGCGTGCAACACAAGCCCAGCGAGTGGGTTCTGATGTCGCCAGCACTTCTAGCGAACGTACCAAGCGATGGGGCGATTCAAAGTACACGCAGGTTTCTTCCCGAGCCAACGCCTCGGTGAGAACACGCTGACGTTGGCCAGACTTGTTCGGCAAGAAACCACCATAATAGAACGTCGCGGTCGGCAATCCCGAGCCGGCCAAGGCCGTAATCACAGCGCTCGGACCTGGCAAAACATCGTACGATATCCCCTCAGCAAAGCAGCGCTGCACAAAGCGCTGCCCTGGATCGGAGATGGTTGGCGAACCGGCATCTGAAATCAAAGCGACCGTCTTGCCTTGCTTGATCTCCTCAATCAGCGCCGCGCTTCGCATCGCTTCGTTGTGCTCATGCAAACTAATCTTCCGCGTGTCTATCTGATAATGTTGCAACAAGCGTCCGGAATGGCGCGTATCCTCACAGGCCACAATATCCGCATCACGAAGCGTTTCCTCTGCTCGATGTGTGAGATCGCCCAGATTCCCAATCGGCGTTGGCACGAGAACGAGTCGGCCCCAATCAGCATTCATCTTTTTTCTCGCTATAACTACCAGCCCTCGCCCAGTCGACTGACGAGACTCTCAGCAAGCCTCTCGGCGACGTGGGGCAGTGCCTGGCGTTCGGACAACTGAAAGTTTGGGTCGAGAAACTGACTCACTTCGCCTTCCACCTGCCCCTCATCGAGGATCTCTCCGGTTCGACGGCTGCGCAGCTTGAATGCAACTACTAACGTGAACTCCAACTCACTCGTCCGAAGCGTGTTGAAGCGCGCCGAACGCGTTTGACGCCGATTCAACTCCACAATTGAGGCTTCCAAGATGGCATCCGATCGATTGGCACTTCCAATGCTATAGGTACCATCGCGCTGAAACTGCTGGATAACCGCATTCGTCACGAACACCGCACTCCGCGGCTCTAGGGTCTCATTCTTAAAGGTCGGCACATAAATCGTTGTCACCGATGCGAATTTCGCAGGCTTCACATAACCCAATTTATATCCGCAATTCGTTAGCCCTATCAGGAACATCAAAGCAAGGGAAAGACTGCGAAGCATTCCCATGGGTCTGGGGCTATTCGCCATCGTCGCCCTCACCCTCCTCGGGAACTGGCGGCAGGAGTGAATCGATGTCAACATCAGCGTCAACAACCGGAGCATCTCCCAGGCCAAGAATATCTGAATCGGATGCAGAAGGCGGCGACGGCACCAGCGGGTCCACATCAAATCCGGGGGTTTTCCCAGGAAGATCAGGCTCAGGCGCAACAGGCAAAGGCACCGGCTGCACATTCGAAGGAACCAGCGGCGTGTCCTTCTTTGGTGCAGGTTCAGAAATCGGCATCGATCTCCTGGTCGGCTTCTTCTTCCCTAAATCAGGAGCAGGCGGCCCAAGATAGTTCCTCTGCGCCTTCAAGCGCTCACTAGGAGCGGCTTTCGTTGCCGCCTCGTCGATTTGCGCAAGCTCAAGGGCCTTTGGATCGATATTGCCAACGCGATCAATTCCCTGACGTGCTTCCAACTTCAAAGCAGCGTTGCTAGACAGAAGAACGTCTTTGTAGTAGATAGCCGCCCCCTTCATATTTCCCTGCTTCTCGTAAAACTGTCCGAATTTCAAACTATTCCGAGCGGTCTTCTCATCGATCGAATTCAGTTGAGCATAGGCATCGCCACTCTCTCTGTGTTGTGGAAAATTTGTTAGGAAATCCTCGTAGGCCTCACGAGACTGAGTGAGATTGGCAGGACTGTCAGGACGTCGATTTGTAAGATCGTAGATCTCCGCAATCTTCAGTTGAGCTTGCGGTGCTTTCGGGCTTCGCGGGTACTCATCGACCACCGCTTGGAAGGCGGTGATCGCCTCGTCATACCGCTTAAGCCCCTCGTGGATTCTAGCAATATAATATTGGCTATTGGCGGCGTAAATCGAGGCAGGCGCGTTGGTAATGATGGTCCCAAACATTTCAAGCACATTGTCTCGAGACATCTTCTTCGGTACCACCCCGAGGAAAGAATCCTTCTTCTCTGTGAGAGCAGCCACCGTCATGTTGTACTGTTGCTCGACCGCGCGCTGGAAACGCGAACTACCACGATAACGATCGACCAGCGTCTGATAATACTCGAAGGCCTTACTCAGCTCACCTTGGGACTGCAGGAGCTCAGCCGCACGAAAGTTTGCTTCAGCTGCATACTGAGAGAAGTAGTACTTCCGACTAATCGTACTGTATTGATCGAGCGCCTTCTTTCCTTTGCTCGCCTTCTGGTTGGCCTCAGCCTTGGCAAACAAATTGGATGCTTTGCGATCATGCTCGGCCACTTCCTTCTTGGTCGGCACTCGATCACGATCTTTCTTCGAGAAGATTCCGAAGATAGCATGGCTTGGCTGCAACGTGGCCAGCCCGAGGAGAAGGGCCACAGCGAGTGTGCCTCGCAAGGATGTCTTGGTCATAACTGCATTCTCAAGCGGGGAGTCGTCTCGTCAAGAACACGCACCACCAGAAATGAGAACCTTTAATGATTTCTTTTAAATTGCATCTAAAATACAGCTTATGGAAATCAGCCAATTTAGCGATTACGCCCTCCGAGTGCTGATATTTTCAGGGTTGGAGGCGGAACGGTGCTCCGTGCCGGAAATTGCCAAGGCCCACAACATTTCGCACCACCACTTGGTCAAAGTAGTGCACCATCTCGCAAAAGCAGGCTTCCTCCAGACCTTTCGGGGTCGTGGCGGAGGCTTTCAACTCGCCAAAGATCCAGGAACGTTCACGGTCGCTGAGGTTCTCCGGTCCACCGAGAATCTCGCATTGGTCGAGTGCCTGCCCCCTCGAGAAGGAACCTGTTGTCTGTCTGGGTGCTGCGTCCTGAAAGGCGCGATTCTGAAAGCTCGCCACGCTTTTCTAGCCGTGCTTGATGGCTACACTCTAAAAGATCTGCTCCTCCCACGAAGCACCCTACGCGAAGCCCTCGCCCTTTCGCCAGAATGAAACTCTTAAGTTGTCTTGTTAGCACGTTCGCCGTCCTGGCATCGATAGCCCACAGCCAGACCGATGACTATGAACTGGCTCCTATGCTCTATTCTGCCACTCAAGCGACCGATCCAGTCGCGGCATGGCAGAAACGATTCGAAGAGAAATCTCTCCGTTTCGATCAGTCTAGCGAACGTGCGTTTCTTTCAAGCGTCCTCGATGAACTCAAGGTACCGATCGAATCCCAGGTCCTCGTCTATTCCAAGACGAGTCTACAGATCTCACACATCAGTCCGCGTCGCCCTCGTGCTCTCTATTTCTCAGACGAAGCTTACGTGGGTTGGGTGCAGGGTGGTGACATAGAGATCATCAGCATCGATCCAACGTTGGGCCCCATCTTCTACAAACTCACGATCCCACGCCCCAAGAGCACCCACCCACCACGAGTCGTCCGGTCACGCGATTGCCTAGGATGTCACGGAAGCTCCCGTACAAGCAACGTGCCAGGAATGCTCGTGCGCTCTGTTAGATCAGATATTCGAGGATTTCCTTTACTAGCCACAGGGACATTCCTAACAGAACCCAGCAGCCCGATCAAAGAAAGGTGGGGAGGCTGGTATGTCACGGGCACAAATGCGGGTGAACGCCACCTGGGCAATCTTATCTTCAATAAAGAACTTGATCGGAATGAGGCCCGAGTGATCAAAGACATGGGTTCCGAATTGACTGATCTGAAGGGCGTCATCGACACGAAAGCCTACCTTCAACGCACGAGCGACATCGTGGCCCTGATGGTCATGGAGCACCAAATCGCCGCCCACAACGCCTTAACGAAAGCGGCCTTTACCACGCGCAAGATGCTGCATCGCCAACGAGAACTTGCCCGTTATTGGAACGAGCCCAACCGGGCCATGAGCGAGACGACGCAGCGTGTGATTGAGAGTCAAGCGACTCAACTTCTCCGCGTCTTTCTCTTCACGGACGAGTTTGAGCTGGAGAGTTGGGGTGTTGAAGGCAACCAAGCCTTTCAAACAGCCTTTCTAAAACAGGCGAAACTTGATTCGTCAGGCCGCTCCTTGCGCGACTTCCATCTTCTCTCACGTTTATTCAAACATCGCTTGAGCTACATGGTTTACTCACGGAGTTTCAGGAGCCTACCTAAAGAAATCAAATCCGTCTTTCTGCATAAGCTAGAGCAGATGTTACAGACCCCCAAGGCCCATGAACTCTCCGAGCATCTGAGCAAGAAAGAAACCGCTCGGATTCAGCACATTCTCCGCGAGTCTAACGTGCTCCCGAATACACCTTCGACTTAGGATAGAACTGGGACCACGCCTTTCCGAACGACGGTATCGCCGGGATCTCCTTCAGGCGCTCGCCTTTCAGTGCCCCTTTCTCACAGGCACCTTGAAAGTTCCATGCAGATCCAGTTTTCCCGTCCATGACCGTTCCATCTTTCCAAACAAATTTGAGCGTTTTCTCGCCAAGTTGACGCGAGAAAGCTCGCCCACCAGTACTTTCCGAATCAAAGAGAATAACAATCGGAGCATCTTCAAACATGTCATTGACCACACGCTCTTCCTGTAATGTCTCAAACGGATAGGCTTTCGCGGACTTGATAGAGCGCAGCCCCAAGACGAATCGTCCTGGAGTCTCCTGAAATGCTTTCACAAACTCCCGCGCCGTTCGGTCGAGACCAAGCACGGTGGTCTTGGGATAGGCCTTCTTCCATGCAGCCCAAGTCATGATCGTGCCCGGAAGGGTCTGCAAGATCGTCCCTTTGAGTTCGCCGCGCATCGACTCCCCTAACAAATGGCTCCAGAGAGATTCCGTTTCTTTGTCAACCATGACTAAGCTCCGATTCCAAAGCATACCTGAAACGGCAAAGCTCAGTTTCTTTCCTTTCACCTCACGGGCATACACGATGCCATTGTGACACAGATGTCACCACGTCGCCGCGATGGCTTGCCCCCCCAACTGATCATTGATGATTTCACGACGCGGTCCTGTGAGCGTATTGATCGGATAGGCACGAGCCTCCTTCCCAACGACCACACCGAGAACCAGTTCCTCATTCTTAACCAGAGACCCGTCTGCTTTCTTCAGACTCACCACGTCCGGCTCGACAATAGCCCGGAATACTCTTGGAATTACCACTCTTGGGTTAAACTCACGCTCGTCAGCGCCAGCAGCTAGCTGCAAAGCAAGAGGGATGAGGAATAAGAGAGCCGTCTGGTTGCACTTCATGATGAATAATGGGTTGGTAACAAAGTATACGAATGCCCACCAGCCACAATGATTCCATGAAACGGATCCTAGCCCTCATCGCCATGACCCTCATAAGCAGCCATGCCCAACGTTGGAAAGTTGGCGAATCCTTTCCTGCACTCACCTTGCCGACAATCGACGGAAAGGCTTCTCCACAAGTGACTGATTTCCGAGGTAAGAAGCTGATGCTCCATGCGTTCGCCTCCTGGTGAGCGGGTTGTCGCACGCACGTGCCCGGGTGGCACGCTAGGACAGAAGCTCTCGTGAAAGACGGTAAGCTGAACGTGCTTGGACTAACACAAGAACAACACTCCCCCCGCACGTCACTCTTCATGCAATGGAAGGACATGAAGTGGCCAGTCTTATTAGACTCACTCAATTTGCTTGAGTGTAAGGGCATTCCCTTCACTTTGCTTATTGATGAACACGGCGTGGTTCGTTACAATAATCCCAAGGAAGATGAACTCTCCACTTTCCTCACAACGAGTTATTCTAAACCCGACAACGAAGAAGCGTCGACTCCCTTTCCAAGCAAAGACAGTGCCGAAGGCATGCTTCTTTGGGGCGAAAAGTCTCAGATCACTTTGGCGATTGAACAACTAAAGGGGCAATTAGGAGGGGATACAAAGGACGGCCGGCCGCTTTTCCGAATCGGTGTGGCCTATCGCATGCGCTATGACTCCGAATATCGGCACAAGGGCGACTTTGAAAACGCTATTTCGTCATGGAAAGGCGCACTGCGCATCGATCCCGGCCAGTATATCTGGCGTCGCCGGATTCAGCAGTACGGCCCTCGATTGGACAAGCCGTATTCCTTCTATGACTGGGTGCACCAGGCGCGCGAGGAGATCGTGGCAAGAGGTGACAAGCCGTTCCCGCTAAGTATCGAGCCCACTGGTGCAGAGTTTGCCCTCCCCGAGAATGCGGCCAAGACTGGCGCGCTTGCGGACCATCCAGACCCAGACCCAGACCACAAAGTGCCTGCAGACCGTGACGCACTCGTCGGTGTGGAAAGTGTCATTGTCCCATCGACCAAATCGGATAAAGCAGCCTATCGCATTCATCTGACATTCACTCCAAATGCCCAGCGCAAGGTTCACTGGACAAATGACGCCGGGCCACTCAGTTTTTATCCAGAGGCCACCGATTCCTACACAGTAGCTCATTTGGAAACGTCCGAGATACCAGGAAACCTTGATTGCGACGAGACACGCCACGTCGAATTTGAAGTGCGCGGAGAACTGCCAGACACGATCCAAGGCAGCGCCTACTATTACGTCTGCGAGGATGTAAACGGGCAGTGTCTCTTCCTAAGAAACCCTGTGTCCATCAAGTTAAACTAACAGAACGCCAGATAGGGCGATGGCTTGAACACGTCTTCCCCCTGGCGCCACAACTTGAGGCGAAGTGCCGTCTTCAGACGCCCCTCTCCGGTCGCGAGATGGCTAAAAAGCTCACCAGAAGAAGAAAGATTTATGCCCTACATCCAACGGTCATGGAGAGAACAAACGCGGAGGCTCCACGAAGACACCCCACCCTCACTGTGATCAAAGAAGATGTAGACGCCGTCCGAAGTCATGGCGAACGGCAGAAGACCCACTTCTTCCAGCTAGAAGTTGTCCTTCGGCAAGAAGGCTTAGCCACTCCATGCGCTCACCGCGCGCTAAATTCTGACCGCCAATCCATTTCTGTAGAAGGGTTCAACAACAACACGCGCCCTCCGAAGACCTCGGTACTGAATGTCTTGAGCAGGCGCTTGGGCGAAGCCGGAAACTTTGTGTGAGGTATCCGCTCCAGGCGATCCCAGGACTCCTCCGTCGCTGGTTCTTACACGTCATCCGCCAAAGACACGTGTTTACAAAGGTGACTCATATAATCTGCTCCTCGCCGACGCCACGCGGATGCCGTGTGATTGCCACCTGAATGCTCTACAGGCATGCAGCTTTGGGCAATCAGCCTTGAAAGTCAACGATTCCACATGATAACGAACCTCATGCGATTCCTAATACTGTCTGCTGCGTCGCCTGGGGCTCTCACCTTACCCCTAAGCAAGGCTACAGAAATGAAGGCAGAACTCAACGAGAAGGCAGGCACGTCGAAGTTCTTCCGTGAGGGTAAGGCCGAACAAATCTTAAAACAGGGCACAAATACCAACTCCATTCCTCACATTCACCTAATTACAACTCCCGACGGCGATGGAAAGCTCACGCCGTCTACTCCTGGACATCAAAACCCATTGTCATCGGCCACGTAACTCAGCCCCCTTTTACCCAGTGAACCGCGCATTTGCTTCCATCCTTTGGATTCTTACACTCTGTCAAAGCACCGCACAAGACACCCTCGAGCCCTACATCGTTGAGGGCATTCCTCCGGGTGATGGTGTCCCCAGCCTCGGCTTTCATACAGACACCTTTGCACGTGCTGACTTGGAGCAGCTTCCTGGTTCCACGCTCAGTGATCAGCTCGCAGGCAAGGGCGGCTTGCGACTCTTTCGCCGACAATCAGTGCTCGCCGCCCACCCGACCACCCAAGGAGCCGCCCTCCGGGTGGCCGGTCCAAATGGCGCCAGCCGGGCCAATGTCTACCTCGACGGCGTACCTCTCAATGATGCCTTTGGCGGATGGATACCGTGGACGGCCATCAATACCCTTGCACTCTCCTCCGCACAAATCGTCCAACCCAGCGGCGTGGATCCATGGGGCAATGCAAGTCTCGGTGGTTCACTATGGTTGCAAAGCGACCTCGAGGAACCTTACTGGCGATTCGAAGCGATTGGAGGCACCGCTCTTGATCACCGCTTGAGCAATGCCTTCATGCTCAGCCCCAACGATGGCCGCACGCGCATCTTCGGAAGTTGGTCCAGCTTGCAGAGCGACGGCTACCACGTCATCAAGTCAAGCCAGCGCGGCCCCCTCGACGAACACGCTACAGTCACGAGTGATACCGCAAGCCTCGGCTTGGCACAATCGCTAGGCGGCGATTGGGAGCTGTCAGGCGAAATCCGCTATCATGAAGAAGACCGGGGCAATGGCACGCCGCTAGCAGAAAACTCCCAGAAAGCCTGGCAAGCTCGCCTTTCCTTAGGCAAAGGGCGTGGCGCCGACAATTGGGAGGGGCGATTCAATGCCTTCTGGCAATCCCGCGATTTCTCTAGCACCTTTACTAGAGTCACTTCTGAGAGAGATTCCGAGCGGCCGGTGCTTGATCAATTTGATGTTCCCTCCTCCAGCCTAGGACTTAATTGGCGATCTCGTCATTGGTTAGGCAATAATCATGAGTTTCTCGTTGGCGTCGATGGCCGCCTTCTCGAAGGCGAAACAAACGAGCGGTTTCGTAACCTCGGCTCAGGCTTCACCAGACTTCGCCAGGCAGGCGGTGAACGCTGGGTAGCAGGCGCCAGTCTTGCACACCGTTGGCAGACCCACTCGCAGCTTACATTCGATAGCCGAGTGAGAATCGATCGTAGCTGGGACCGCCACGGTCAGGAGAAGACCTGGGACCTCACTAACGGAAATCCACTTTCCGAGACAGATCACCAATCCTCACAGGACTGGCAGATCAATGCCAGGATCGGACTTGAATGGGATGCCAGTGAAGCCCAAGCTTTTCATGTGTCGGCCTTCACGGGAACGCGCCGTCCCACACTAAACGAGCTCTATCGACCGTTTCGAGTCGGCAATGACATTACTCTGGCCAATGCCGCTCTCGATAGTGAGCGACTCTGGGGCACTGCACTGGGATGGACCTGGCGGCCCTCTGAATCTTTCATCATGCGCCTAGAAGGTTTTTGGCAGCAACTCGATGATGGAATCGCCAATGTAACCTTAGCCGATGGAGGCGGGAACGTGCCCCCATGGGGATTCATTCCCGAAGGAGGTAGTGGACGCCAACGCCGTAACCTCTCTGAAGTGACGATCAAAGGGCTCGAAGCAGATATCCATTGGAAGAGTGATCATGGTTGGAGTCTCGAAGCAGGCTACCTTCTCACCGATTCGCAAATCCTCAGAAGCCCGGATCAGCCCAACTTAGAAGGCAACACCCTAGCACAAATGCCCACACACCAAGTATATACGGCAGTCGGCTACGATCAAGGAGACCGCTTCTACGCGCGGGTCGAGGCTCGGTGGACAGATATGGTCTTTGACGATGACCTCAATACCCGTCCGCTTGATAGTTACGTCATTGTAAACGCACAGGTAGGTTGGCGCTGGACGGATGAGGTAACCACCTTTTTATCGGTTGAGAATCTCTTGGATGAGGAAGTTGAGGTCAGCCGGTCAGGCAACGCTCTCATAGGCATCGGCGCACCTCGCCTCATCCACTTGGGATTGCGCCTTGAGTTCTGATCGCTATCTTATCGGCATGAAGTTTCGCTCCTTCGCCACTGCCTTACCCCTTTTTATCTTGCTCACCAGTTGCGTAACTACCTTGAGTCCGCCGCTGAGCACGGCCTCTCCCCAGCAGACGACGGCACCAGCGACCACGACTGACACCGTGCCGAAGACTCAAGCCGTCAAACTAGGCTCCGGAACCATTCGCCCGGTTTACCTTTTAGGTATCCTGCCAGCAGGCAAGGGATCACCAGGATCAGCTTCGCCCGGCCAGATGCGGCAAGCGATCGCCAAGATCACTTCCAAGAAGCCCAAGCCCGACGATAAAAAGATCTTCGCAAGTTACCGCGGGAATGGCTCTCAGAGAGCCAACAACTGGATGAGAAACTTTGATTTCTCTGGTGTATCCTGGGATTCAGCTCGCACAGCGACACTGATCTCAGATCGGCACGTCATCATGGCTGGACACTATGATAGACCAAAGGGTGCCAGCATCACTTTCCATGATCGCAATGGAAGGCCGGTGGTGAGAACACTAGCTGCAGTAAAACGGGCACCACCTGGTCCCGGCGGAAGCCCCTATCCCGATGTGACTGTGGGTCGCCTCAACCAGCCGGTTCCAAACACGGTAACGTTCTATCCGGTTCTCCCAAGTAGCAACTACTCGGAGTTACTGCTCCATCAAGACATGCTCATCACCACCTCAAAAAGAGAGGTTTTCCGTTTCAGCATCCTCAGCGCCTATCACTCAGCAGCGATCGACATCATCCGGTCAGGGAACTCGGTGAAGTTGGATCTAGACCGTGCTTGGGGCGGGGCTCTTGTAGCTGGAGACTCGGGAAATCCTGGGTTTGTTGCGGTGAATGGTAAACTTGTATTCGTCTGCACAAACACCTTCGGCGGCCAAGGCTCAAATGGCCCGTTCTACGGAGGTCCTGTTGTCCAGGGCTTCGTTCTGAATGCCATCAACGATCTCGAAAAACAGTTCAACTAGCTTTGAGATCCGAATGCACGATAGACGAGAAAGGCAGCTTGCATCGGACCAATAACGACGCCGCTCCCGCAGTATACTGAGCGCCAGACCGCTCCTGAGAAACAAGGCTTCCGGAGTTGCCTCGGGGCAAAGGCACTCTCAGCTTCGCCAAACCCAAGATGTAGGGCGAGCCCGCAGCTGAGAGCCATTACCTTATTGCGAGCGTCTTCTCGCTTAACAAGGTTCGCCGTGAGTTGGGGCACCATGTTTTGCCTGGTGGCCGACGGCCGCCCGCTAACTTCAAACTCGATAAGACCGGCGCGTTTTTACGTTTCCATACGCAAGCTTCCGCAGCGCCTTGGCCATTTGCTCCTTAGCCGACAGCAACATCTGAGATACCAGGGTTATGGACTCGTCTAAACACCGCATTAAACGAAATTAACAAAAATACTATTATCTCTGCATAATATAGTCATACCGAATTCTAGCAATTACGTTCTATCTGACTGGTGCCACCTCATCTGAAGGCCCGCTGCCACGATCCGGTTTGACTTTGGCAAAGCTGAAGACCATCAATGTGTACCAGCGCTGAGCGCGGGAAGTCCTCATGGCCACCGAGAAGAACGTCCTCTTCATCTGCACCGGAAACGTGTGCCGCAGTCCCATGGCCGAGGCCCTCTTCACCGACCTTGTCAAGGACCGGGACGACTTCACGGTCGCCTCCGCAGGAGTCAGCGCCATGCCCGGCCAAGCGGCAAGTGACCACACAGCGCAGATTCTCCACGACAAGGGAATTGACTGTTCAAACTTCCACAGTCAGCCGATCAGCAGAGAACTGGTGCGCCAAGCTACCCATATCTTCTCCATGACGGGTGGGCACCAGAACGAGCTGGAAAGGTCTTTCCCCGAAGCTGAAAGCAAGAGTTACCTCGTGTGTGACTTCTGCGAGATCAACGGCATGATCGGGATCGACATTCCTGATCCCATAGGCATGGGCATGAATGCCTACCAAACGACGTGCCGCGTACTCGATCTCGCCCTGCCCACGCTACTCGCCTACATCGATCAGACGACCAAAGATTTTTCTCATCAACACATGACGGACTCCAACACCACTAACGCAACCACCACTCAAAAGATTGTTCTTGCTGCTGACCATGGCGGCTTTGATCTCAAGCAAGCTCTCGTTGCCTATAGCAAAGAGCTAGGCTATGACATCACTGACCTCGGCTCGCATAGCAAGGAATCCGTCGACTACCCAGACTATGCACAGCAAGTCGCGGAGCGTGTTCAGACCGGCGACGCGGACGCAGGTATCCTCGTTTGCACCAGTGCAGTAGGAATGAGCATAGCAGCAAACCGATTCCCTGGCATCCAAGCCGCGGTCGTCTTCGAACCAGAGGACGCCGCCCTCACCCGTGAACACAATGACTGCAATGTCCTTTGCCTAAGCGGCGCCAAAACGGACGAAGCCACCGCCAAGAAGATTCTCGACTCCTACTTGGGAGCGTCGTTTGCGGGAGATCGCCACCAGCGCCGGGTTAATAAGCTAAACACCGGATCAGAGACGACCGATGCTATCCTCGCGCGGGTTGATCCTGACATTGCCAAGGTCGTTCGCGACGAACGTCGTCGCCAGACAAACAACATCGAGCTGATCGCCTCTGAAAACTTTGCTAGTGCCGCCGTGCGTGCTGTTCAGGGCTCTGTCCTGACCAACAAGTATGCAGAAGGCTATCCAGGGCGCCGCTGGTACGGCGGCTGTGAGCACGTCGATGATGCGGAGTCACTCGCCATCGCTCGTGCAAAGGAAATCTTCGGGGCTGAACACGCCAATGTGCAGCCTCACAGTGGCGCACAGGCCAACACAGCGGTGTATTTCAGTGTCCTCAAGCCTGGCGACCGGATTCTCACCATGGACTTGTCCCACGGCGGCCACCTCACCCACGGACATAAGGCCAATTTCTCCGGCAAGCTCTACGACGTCGTTCACTACGGAGTTACGAAAGAGGAAGAGCACATTGACTACGATGCTCTGGAAAAACTCGCGGAAAAGTGTCAGCCCAAGATGATCACGGCAGGAGCCTCAGCCTACCCTCGCACGATCGATTTCGAGCGCATAGGCAAGATTGCCAAAGCCGTCGGCGCCTATCTCTTCGTCGACATGGCTCACATCGCTGGCCTTGTTGCCGGTAGAGTCCATCCATCTCCAATTGCCCACGCCGACTTCGTCACCACGACCACTCACAAGAGTCTACGCGGACCACGCGGTGGCTTGATCCTCTGTCAGGAGAAGTATGCCAAGAAGATCGACGCCTCTGTCTTCCCTGGGGTGCAAGGGGGACCACTTATGCACGTCATCGCAGCGAAAGCCGTGTGTTTCCACGAGGCCCTACAGCCTGGATTCAGTGACTATCAGAAACAGATCGTTACCAATGCCAAAGTGCTTGCAGCCAGGATCGCAAGCCACGGCTTCCGCATCGTGTCTGGAGGAACTGACAATCATCTCATGATGGTAGACCTTCGTCCGAAAGATCTCAATGGCAGCATCGCTGAAGGCGCCCTCGACAAGGCAGGCATCACAGTGAATAAGAACTCCATTCCGTTCGACACACTGTCTCCAATGAAAGGCGGCGGAATTCGCATCGGCACACCAGCGGTGACGACGCGAGGCATGAAGGAGCCCCAAATGGAGCAGATTGGTGATTGGATTGCCGAAGCACTTGAGCATCGCGACGATGAGGCGAAACTCTCCGCCATCCGCGAGGAGGTTGCCCTTCTCAACACGGCCTACCCACTGCCATAGCCAGTAGAGGGTACGTTTCGTGCTTCTGAGTTTCGTGCTTCTGAGTTTCGTGCTTCTGATCTAACCCCATGTCTGAAGACTTGCTAGTCAATCCCTTTCGGGAATCCTTCTCGAGCCGACAAAGCCCAGAGCCCTGTGTCATTGTCATCTTTGGTGCCACCGGTGATCTGACGCATCGTAAGCTGATTCCGGCAATCTATAATCTTTCAGTCGACGGTGACCTCCCCTCACCCGTCAAGGTTGTCGGCTTTGCTAGACGCGATAAAACTGATGACGAGTTTCGTAAAGATCTGGAGAAATTGAACCGCAAGGTGTCGCGCCAAGGGCACGACGACACACTCTGGCCGACCTTCAGCCAATCGGTTACCTATCATCGTGGCGAATTCCAAGATTTAGAGGACTACAAATCTCTCGCTCGCCAACTCGATGAGATAGCGGATGAGAATCAGGCGCTCAGCAATCGCCTCTTCTACGTGGCCTCAGCGCCCGAGTACTTCGATGAAATCCTAGTGGGTTTGAAAGAGTCAGGACTGAACGTGCCTCGGAAGGGTCACTGGTCACGAGTCGTGGTAGAAAAACCCTTCGGTACTGATCTCCCTTCGGCGGAACATCTTAATAGGATGGTGGGCGAGACCTTTGCAGAAAAGGACACCTTCCGGATCGATCACTACCTGGGCAAAGAGACGGCGCAAAACCTCATGGTCCTGCGCTTTGCCAACACCATCTTCGAGCCCCTCTGGAATCATCAACATGTCGATTCCGTGCAAATCACTTGTTCGGAACACCTCGGGATGGAAGGTGGACGCGGCGGCTACTACGACAAGGCCGGCGCCCTTCGCGACATGGTGCAGAACCACCTGCTCCAGCTTCTCAGCCTCGTGGCCATGGAGCCGCCAACCGATCTCTCCGCCGACGGAGTGCGCGATGAGAAAGTGAAAGTCATTCGCTCACTCCGTCCCCTCAAAGACGCCAAAGCCGTCGCCGAGAACGTTATTCGTGCTCAGTACACAGCGGGAAGCATCGATGGTAAGGAAGTGCTAGCTTATCGCGAAGAAGACCGCGTTGACGCCAACAGCCAAACCGAGACCTACGTTTCTCTCCGTGTGCATATCGACAACTGGCGTTGGTCTGGCGTGCCCTTTTACATCCGTATGGGCAAACGTCTTCCGAAGAAGGCAACGGAAATTTCTATTCACTTCAAGAAGCCACCTTGCGTGTTGTTCAATCGCCAAGCTGGCTCTGACAACCAAAATGTGTTAGTCATCCGAATACAGCCCGACGAAGGTCACTCCCTGCGTATCACGTCGAAGGTTCCTGGTTCTGCTCTGCGCATGGAACACGTGAAGATGGATTTCCGTTACAGCACGTCCTTCGGAAAAGCTAGTCCCGAGGCCTATGAACGCCTCCTGCTAGATGCCATGTCAGGCGATGCGACGCTCTTTGCGCGACGGGACGAAGTAGAGGAGGCTTGGCGCTTCATTGACGCGGTCGAGCATGCCTGGCACCAATCAGCGACGCCGCTGCCGATGGCAGAATATCCTGCCGGGCATTGGGGACCTGACGAGGCCGACGAGATGATGCGGACCGACAAGCGTCTATGGCGCCGCTTGTAGATTTCTTAAGGTACGATCACGACTCGATAATAACCACTCGCCACCTGGGTCCGCGCTGCGTTGGCATCCTCCAGAACGGCGTCGTTAACCTGAACGGAGAATCTGGTGTCCTCGATCGTTTCCCAATTTTTTAGATCGTTAGAGAATTCGACCAAATAGCCAACGTCTTGAGCAGCAAGCCAGCGCACAAACAGGTTTCCCGAACCACTTCGTGAAACCTGCACTTGAGCAAAGCGTTCACGAGGTGCTTCGACCACCGGCGCACCGCTCGACAGTGGCAGCCCAGGCATGTCTCGCAGCATCACCACCTCGTCCGTGACCAATCCGCGATCATACAGCTGAATGTCATCTAGCCGTCCACTAAAAGGAAGCGAGCCAAAGCCCCCAAAGAACCAAGCATTAGCCACATCTAAATTCACCTGCTCAGGTTCGCTTACCTCAACAACAGCCAAGCCATCAACGTAGATGGCTGCTCGCTCATTGCTATAGACCGCGGCCACGTGATGTGTTTGCCCAGCGATGAGAGCGGTGCCCGTCTCTGACCGAATGGCGGCATCGCCGGCAACGAACCAGGCAAGATCGCCTCCCAGTGTGATCAACGCGATGTTCGGTGAAGGCGGATCGCCCTTGGCGAAGAGCGTCTGGGCGGCCGCACCTACAGCATCTACATTGACCCAAAGAGACACTGAAAGCGCATCAAGCTCAGTGACCGATTCGTCAGCGATCCGGATCGATCCATTTCCGCTAATTGCGGCAGCGGAGCCACTGACCAGCCCTTCAACACCAAGGGAAACAGCCCCTTCAGCGACTTCCACACTAGCACTAATCGTGTTCTTGGAAATGCCGACCAAAGTTGTCGCATCTAAAGGTTCATCGAGTGAAAAGTGGGCCACTGGCCCCGCCAGATCCACCCCCACAGCGGTCAGTTCAATTTGCGTCGTAGGGACATCGGGATCGTCCGAAGCCACCGCGAGAGTAGCTTCGAAAGGCCCGCTGCGAAGCTCAGCATCAAAGAGCAAATCAATAAACCCTTCTTCCCCGGGTAAGATACTTTGCGGAAAGGAAGTCACCGTAAAGTGGCTCTCATCCTGACCACTCACACTGACATTCGAGAGATTCAGCGATTGAGACGCTCCTGTGTTCAAAACTCGAACAGATACCGACTGAGCCGGCGTCACAGCAAGAAGTCCCAAATTGACCCGAGGAGAAGCGATAATATTTGGATCAGAAGGCTTGCCAGCCGATCCCACGACGAAGTCGTCTAAAAAGAAGCCAGAAGAAACGCCCGTCCCTCCACCATTCACTCGAATCTCGACCGATGTCAGGGTCGAAGCTGCATTCCTATAGGGAAGAACGCTTGTCCGATACCCACGACCCGGCTTTCGAAAATCAATAACATATCCTTCTGATAGCAGAAACACCTTAACGGCTGCTACCCCGTTTAAACCAGGGTTTGCACCAACATTGGGCAAGTCATCAGAAAGATCTGAGCCCGACACCACGTCAAAGTCGAATATCGGATCGACGAGTTCACCATCTACATCCGGCCCGCGAAAGCCTAGCCGCTGCCCGTCGGGCGGATCTGACTTTGCAGAGACCACGACCTCGAAAACCTCGGCCCCTGTGTCGTCTATCCCCACAAAGGACACATCTTTAGGGTGATCACCCGTTCTCCGCGTCGCATACTCAAAGGACATCGTCGCACCTGCCAATGGTACTGGAGAAACCAGCTCAGCCGTAAGCACATGAGGAGCGAGCGGGCGGTCGACCAAGATGAACGTGTCACCCGCGATGTCGAACTCGGATATGGTCTCGCCGTCTAACAAACCTCCTGTAAAATCAGCCTCCGGCACTTCTCCCGAGAAACTACCTAACTGATCGATAGCTCCGTTCAAGTTTCGAGCATCGAGACCAACCCTTGGCAACCCTGCTTCATATTCAAATCCAGATTGAAAGACCACTGCAGTTCCACCGCCTTCCACAGGGCTATCAATGTCGTTTGGACCCGAGCCCAACAAGAGCTCAAACCCATCGTCGAGCGAATCCCCATCCGAATCGCTTTCGGTTGGATTCGTCCCACGAGCCTTCTCCTCATTGTCCGTTAGGCTATCACCATCCGTGTCGGCCAGCGCAGGATCTGTTGCCGGATTGCCATTCACCTCCTCGCCATCCTCCAGCGTATCGCCATCGGTGTCTGCCGCACCTGGATTGGCTCCATTGGCAAATTCTTCTTCATCGGTAAGCCCATCCATATCCAAATCAGCGTCGCGATCCGTCGGATCCGAACCAAACGCCACCTCCTCGCCATCCTCAAAACCGTCACCATCCGTATCGACTTCTAAAGGGCTCGTTTGCAGCTCGTTCACCTCCTGTCCATCGCCCAATCCATCACCATCAGTATCTATTAAGCCAGGGTTAGTACCCAGCTCAATTTCCGTGGCATCCGTGAGTCCATCTTCATCAGTATCTCCTCCTGCAAGCACCGTGGCAGTTACCTCGATCATAGCGGACTGGTCCTGAGCATCAGGATCGTTCGTCGCCAGAACGAGCATGGCACTAAACTCACCCACACCGCCCTTGCGATCAAACGTCACGGTGAGTTCACCGACTTCACCCGGAGCAAGCGAATCTGGAAAGTCAGTGATGGCAAAGTTGTCAGGATTAGCTCCTGATGTCGACACCCCCGAAATCGTGAGGATATTCGAATCGCCTTCGTTCGAAATCGCCAATATCCGCTCAAAGACTTCATCTGACTGTGGAATGCGCCCAAAGCCCAACGTGCGCTCCACAAAGACCCCAGGATCCGACACCCCCGTGCTATGTGAAATGGTCACATCATCTAACCACAATCCAGACGAAACACCCGTGCCGCCACCATTCGCACGAAACTCCATCGTCGCCACCCCTGTTGCTTCCAAATCATTGTATGGCAGAAGCTCAGTCTTGTAGAGAAAGTTATCTAACCCCTTACTCACGGTCATGACGTAGCCATCGGCTCGCAAATCGAGAACAACCGTCCCCACGTTGTTCGTATTCCCTGTTGAGTTGTTGAATGGGAAATCACCATCGTTGTCTTCCCCATCGGCCGTATCCATATCCCAAACGAGTTCGCCACCATTGACTTCGATCCCTAGGCGTAGCATTTCACCAGCCATCGAACTGTTTGCACCTGCAACCACATGAAAGGACTCCCGCCCCTCGGCATCCAGGCCCACAAAATGCGTATTCTTTGCATGCCCACCCACGCGCTTAGTCGAGAACTGATAGCTCACCCGAGTCCCATCAATCGGGACCGTTTCACTTGGCGTCGCGACTAACACCATACTCGCTTCTGGTCGATCAATGATAAAGAACTGATCCTCGCCAACCACTCGCATAAATGCTGATCTAGGCTGCCCCTCTCCCAATCCCATCGGCAATTCGCCCGACCACAATCCTACTTGTTCAAGGGCTCCATTGAGTGCGCTCATATCATCCTCGAAGGGAGGTACCTCGCCATTCGGGTATTCAAAACCACTACGGAAGACGACATTCTGTCCAAGCGCAGTCGACATCACTGCAATCACGAAGCTAGCGGCCAAAGGGAAGGGAGTCATGGTATTAATTACCACCAACGTCATGACGAAGAAGCTTACCCGAGGCAAGGTCTATCGTTTCATCTTGCCGGTTCAACCCTTCAACCGGACGCCAATCTTCTTGAGCGCCTCGAGTTGGTCTTTTTTAATACCCTCATTCCCTTCCAAATACAGACGCAGGAAAGGAGCAAAGCGGGAGTCCCCTTTAGCATCCCTTTCACAAGCAGCCACCAGCGGCCCCAGATCACTAACCTTGTTGTTTCTCATATCGAGAAAACGAACGTCTCGGATACTCTCAAGTCCCGCTAGACTCTTGAGCCCATTGTCGCGGATCTCTAGACTCTGCAGCCAAGGCAGTTGTCCCACCACACTGATGTCTTCGATCACATTGTCACCCACATAGAGAGACCAAACCTTTTTCAGACCTGCCAAAGAACTGATATCCTTGATACGATTGTCTGTTAGATAAAGCGAGTTCATCTTCTCGAGCCCTTTGAGGGGCGACAGATCTCTGACCTGGTTGTGCTCAAGATTGAGATACTGCAGGGCTGCTAACGTTCCAACAGGAGTGATGTCCCGGATTTGATTCTTCTCAAGGCTTAGCGACTGCAATCGCTTAAGACCTTTCACCGGGCCAAGGTCTTCAATCTCGTTCTCCGCAAGACGAATCTCCGCAACACTAACACAGTGTTCTAGACCTTCGAGACTCTTGATCCCCATCTTGTTCCCGTGAATCACTGAAACGTTCCTGACATCCTCTGCCGTCAGAGGCGCATCGCTATCACGCTTGGCAAAAACCTGCTTCCGCACAGCGTTCTCGAAATTCTTGTCCGCGAACACACTGACCTCAACCTTATTCGGTGCTTCCTCTTTCTTGTCGGGCTTGTCTTGAGCCGAAGAAGGGCCAACCAGAAAGAGGGCAGCGAGAAGCATAGTCGAGGTTTTCATACCCAGATTCCTAGCCGATCCTTCGAGACTAGTGCAAAGGGAAATCACGTTCATCGAGTTCCTACCGAAGGTATTCTGGAACGTTTCCGTTTAACATTATGGATATTATGTTAAATACAATATGAATGAGCAAGGGAAGTGTGCTGCTGTTCATCGGACTCGCCGGTCTGCTTCACTATCTCGTGCCGCGCGTGAGCGACTATGCGCCGCCAGGAATCGAAGGCGAGGGCCTCCCTGTCGTCATTTCTCCTGCGAAGTTTGAAAACGAAGTCATCAAGAGCCCCGTGCCGGTCTTGGCCTATTTCTGGGCTTCCTGGTGAGGCCCCTGCAAGAGCGTGACGCCGTTGGTGGAACAAGTAGCGTCAAACATCGGGCTAGATGCCAAGGTCGCCAAGATCAACGTCGACCAGAACAAATCCTCGGGGGCACGATTCGGCATCCGAGGAATTCCCACGATGCTGGTCTTCAAGAATGGCCGCGTCGTCGAACAGATTCGTCCTGGCACAAACGTGGAGCAGAAACTCCTCGCACATGCCGATGGTTTCTAGCATCGCACTCTTCTCTTGAAGACTGGCAGGATGGAGTTCAGCCTCCAAGCCTGCAATGACGGACAAAACGAATCTCAAACACTTCTTCCATCCCGCAACCAATCGCACGGTGATGATCCCGATCGATCACGGTATGCTTCTGCCCGTTCCTGGTCTCGAAGACACGGGCGCCCTGATCAAAGCCTTGAAGCCGTATTGCGACGGCTTCATTGTGAACCTTGGCGTAGCCCGCGCCTTTGCCGATGAACTCTTTGGGAAAGGAGTGGTCCTCCGCACTGACACGGGAAATACCTGTATCGAGAACAGCAACGCCGACGGCTCGTTCAGAATCTATGGCATTGAAGAAGCCAAAGCCGTCGGCGCTCACGCCCTCATGAACATGACCTTTCCGGGGCATCCTCGCGAAATGACCAATCTCATTGATTGCGCCGACCTCATCTCCGATTGCCTCGATGAACCCCACCCAATCATGCTAGAGTCTCTTCCTTACGGCCTCGGCAAAGGCTGGGACTACACGCCTGAGAAGATTCACTTCAGCATGCGCTTAGCCTGTGAGTTAGGAGCTGACGTGGTCAAAACCGCTTATCCTGGAGACAAAGAGGCCTTCAAACGTACCGTCGATGAAGCCTATGTGCCCGTAGTCATTCTCGGCGGTGCCTCCAGTGGCGATCAAGAAAGCGTCCTTCGTGACGTGGCCGATGCCATTTCCGTAGGAGCCGCTGGCATCGCCGTCGGTCGAAACGTGTGGCAAGCTCCCGATCCCGTGAAGATGGCCAAGGCTCTGCACGCCATCGTTCACGAGAATGCCTCTGCAGATCAAGCGTCCCTAGCACTAGACTAGCGCATTCACACGAATCATGGCCGTTGTTCTCGTCCTCAACCGTGAACGACACGTCGCCGCCATGACGCGATGGTCCGTCCACTTCGCTCGCGGATTAGACGAGAGTCTGCACATCGTCTCAGCCAAGGCTGGAGCTGAAGACTTCCAGAATCACGAACCCGAAGAGGGATCCCGTTGGGATGAGGTGAAAGCTGCCTTGTTAGACCTCGGCCTAACAGCAAACAGATCGACCAAGGATGAAGCGACCACATCACGTATTCCCGTAACCACACGAGAGATTACTGATAGAACACGCGAAGAAGCCATTCTGCACTACATCGATGAGAAGAAGGGAAACCTTCTTGTCATCGGCAAGCAACTCAGCGCACGTAGCAATCAGGCCGAAGAAGGACGCCTCGTTCGCCAGCTCTTCGACGTCGCCCCTTGCACCACCTTGCTCCTCAGGCTTGGAAACCACGATGGCTCCCACTGTCAATCTCTGCTTGTGCCCACGCGCAATGGCGAGCAAGCCGGTGCCGCGATGCGCTTAGGCTACGCCCTGTCACGCAAGCACGAAGCGATCATGAGAGCTATCACGGTCGAGCCACCCGTGGGGCCAGATGCCCGAGCCCTCGGCCAAGCCGTTCTCTCACGCGCCCTCAAACGCGGCAAAGTCGACGAGGAAGACACGCGAGTCATCCGGAAAATCGTCTTAGCCAATGATGTTTCTAGAGCCATCGCAGACGAGGCTGAGGCCGCCGCTACCGACCTTCTTCTGTTAGGCTCAGCCAAAGGCGTCGGCTTGCGCAGGCGACTCTTTGGCACCGTTCCCGACAATCTCTTCAATCGTCCTGGTGGCATGGCGGTCGGCGTCATTCGCGATGCGCTTCCCGCAGGACAAGCGTTAGGTGGGAAGGTTGAACGCTGGTTGGGCCATTACCTCCCTCCACTGAGTCGGGACCAACGCTTGGAAATGTTCGAAAAACTCCAAGTTGGGTCCTCCCTTAGCATCGACTTCATCGTGCTCATCTCCCTGAGCACACTCATCGCCGCACTCGGACTGGTTCAGGGAAGCGCCGCAGTCGTCATCGGTGCGATGTTAGTCGCCCCCCTCATGACCCCTCTACTGGGCGCGGGGTTAGGCCTCGTTCAGGGCAATGTGCCTATGATTAGAAGCTGCGTGCTCTCAATCATTGTCGGCTTCTTCATTGCCTTCATCTTAGGCTGTTTCATCGGCCTTGTTACTTACCCTTGGCTCGGTATTGAATATGTAGATGAGTGGCTAAGTTATGTCCTCAAGCCTAGTACTCCCCTTTTACACACATCCGAGCTCATCTCCCGAACCGAACCGGGTATCCTCGATCTCGGTGTTGCCTTCGTGTCTGGAATCGCCGCCTCTTTCTGCCTAGCCCGGCCTGGTCTCTCCTCCGCGCTTGCAGGCGTTGCGATTGCCGCCGCCTTGGTCCCACCCATAGCGACATCAGGCATCGCCTTAGCCTACGTAGGCTGGGTAGCATCAGGCCTCGCAGCACTCCTCTTCACGACAAATGTGGTCGCCATTATTCTTGGAAGCTCGCTGACATTCTTCCTTATTGGCATACGCGGAATCAGTGAACCCAAAGCCGTGTTTGGCCGTCGCATTATCCTTGCTCTTCTTCTTGGCTTCATTGTGCTAAGTATCATCTTCACGCAATCCATTCTCTAAAGCGTATGACCAACCACCTCCAAGCGATCAATGACCTTCTAGAGTTGGTTCACACGGAAGGCAATGCGTTTCAAAGTGAACGAGTGCCAAAGCAGGTCGACTCATTAGACCACTTTCGCAGAGTCGTGCCATTTACGACCAAAAACGACCTCGCCACAGACCGCGAAACCAATACCCCATTCGGTAGCAATCTTACTTTTCCACTAGAGCGCTACACCCGCTACTGCCAAACGAGCGGCACCAGTGGACAACCACTCCCCTGGATCGATACCCCGGAAAGCTGGCAGTCGATGTTAGACTGCTGGAAACAGGTTCATGCTGCTGCTGGTCTTTCCTCTCCCAGTGAACGCATCTTCTTTGCGTTCTCCTTCGGCCCCTTCCTTGGCTTCTGGACAGCCTACGAAGCCGCCACCCAGTTAGGATTTCTCGCGATCCCAGGCGGCGGTATGCGTAGCGAAGCCCGCCTGCAGATGATGAAACGCTTTGAAGTCACAGCCCTTTGCGGCACGCCTACTTACTGCCTGAGACTCGGCAGCCTCGCTCAAGAACTGGGACTCTCATTTCCCAATCTAAAAGCCCTACTTGTGGCCGGGGAACCTGGCGGCAGCATTCCCGAAGTGCGCTCCCGCCTAACTAAACTTTGGGGCGATCACGTTCGCGTCTGCGATCATCACGGCCTCACCGAAACCGGCCCTGTCACCCATCAAGATCCCGATACTCCAGGTCGTCTCATCGTCATGGAAGATGCCTTTTGCCCAGAAATTCTCGATCCTAACACTGACCAGGAAGTCACTGACGGCCAAACCGGCGAACTCGTCCTAACAACGCTTAAACGAACCGCCTGCCCCCTCTTCCGTTACCGAACCGGAGATCTTGTCCGCAAGCTTCACACCAACAATCAGCTCGTCCTCGACGGCGGAATCTTGGGCCGAATCGACGACATGGTCCTCGTTCGTGGTGTCAATGTTTACCCCAGCGCCATTGAACGTGTTGTCCGCCGCTTCGACGACATCGGCGAATACCGGGTGGTCCAATCCTCACAAGACAATATGGTGGAACTTAGGCTCGAGATAGAAGCTGCCACCGCCAGCAACCTCAGCACAGGTCTCCAAGAAGCCCTCTGGGACCAATTCCAGCTTCGCATCCCCGTTGAGACGGTCGAGCCCGGCACCCTTCCCGAACAAGAGTTCAAAGCAAAGCGCTGGATGAAGACCTAGCAGGCAGGCCTTTCAACACTGATCATTTCTCACTTCTATCATTCACGCCACTAGTTCCATAATTATCTCTCACAGGGTCTCCTGAACTTTGATCCAGCCAGTCGCGTGTGGATTGAATTCACTGCTGATGGAGCAAAAAAACAGGAAAACTTCAGATACAGCTGTCTGTTGACGGAGTAACGCCTCACTCAGCTCCTGCCGGTTGGAGTCATCCTGCTCGCTCCCCGAGTTGATCTTGCCGTCCCGCCAGACAGACATCAAACACTCATTGGTCAGGATATAGGAGTACACTTTGAGCATGTAGTTTGAATGGGCGGGGCAGCCACTCTCAATCCCGGCACGTCCTTTCCGCGGGCGTTGACTGGCTGGATCTTCTCCCACTATGACTCGACCGGGAGATCCAACGAGCCGCCTGCCATCATCATCTGGACCGGTTTGCCCTTCGCGCGCCTGACTCACTAACTTAGTCCCTTCATCATATTGATCGCCCCGGGGGCCGGAAGTCTATCTCCTCAGCCCCTCGCAACCTGTCCGGGAAGCCGCGATGAATCGCTCCCAGTTCAATACGCACACTTGCCGCTGGCGGCGTTCCGTGCAAACTCGTCGACTATGGACAAACAGCTGGTGGAATTGAATTCAGTGAGCAAGCGCTACGGTGATCGCGTGATCCTCGATGGCGTGGATTTGACCCTGAATCCGGGTGACCGATTAGCCATTGTCGGCCCCTCAGGGTCAGGAAAAAGCACCTTGCTCAATGTCATCGGATTGCTGGACCAGCCAGATGCCGGTACCTATACGATCGATGGCACGCCTACGGAGGGAATGTCGGAGAATGCGAAGGCAGCCCTTCGAAGTAAAGCGATCGGGTTCATCTTTCAGCTTCATCATCTCTTGCCCCAGTTATCGGTGTTAGAGAATGTGACCTTTCCCGCGCACGCCCTGGCAGTGAAACCGAACTGGAGCGACATCGAAGCACGCGGTCGGGATTTGTTAGACAAGGTTGGCTTGAAAGACCAAGAATCCAAGTTTCCAGCCCAGCTTTCGGGCGGAGAACGCCAACGTGTGGCGGTTGTTCGAGCCTTGATCAATCAACCGAAGTTGCTCCTCGCTGACGAGCCCACAGGAGCGTTAGATCGGGCCAATGCAGATTCCCTGACGGATTTGCTCCTGGAATTGAACGAATCTGAGGGCATTGCCCTGGTCGTGGTGACCCACGATGCGTCGATTGCGAAGGCCGTGGGATCCGTCGTCGAAATTCAGAATGGAAAGCTAGAAAGCCTCTAAGCCATGTTTCCTTACATTCTTAAAAGCCTGCGGCACTACTGGCGCACCCACCTTGCCGTGCTCGCAGGCGTCTTTGTCGCCTCGACGGTTCTGACGGGAGCCCTCTTTGTTGGAAACTCGGTCAAGGCGAGCTTAAAGCAATTGATCGAGGAACGCAGCGGCGGTATCCAAGCTGTCTTGTTAGGCAATGATCGCTTCTTCTCGCAGGCACTGGCTACGAAAGTCGCCGCTTCGACCAAGGCCACCATCTTGCCCGTCGTACAGGTGCAAGGAACCATCACCGATGAAACCTCCACCACCCGCGTGAATGCTATCAGCGTCATTGGCGTGCCCGATACGTTCTGGAGTATTCGTGGAGAACGTGCCTCGATCGCGCCCGGAGAAACGTGGATCAACGAAGCTCTTGCTCAACAACTTAACATCAAAGTAGGTGATACCGTCATCGCCAGAGTCGAACAGCCCGGCGCGATCTCTCGCGATGCTCCGCTTTCAGGGGAAAGCGACGCGGTGGTGCCGCTTCGATTGGATGTGTCCAAGATTCTGACCGGTAGTGAGTTTGGCAATTACAGCATCAAGGCTGAGCAGACTGCGCCCAACAATCTGTTTCTGTCCATTGGAGAATTAGCGAAATCGCTAGACAAAGTTGACCGGGCTAATCTCCTCCTAGTTCTGGGTGACACTCCCCTACCCGATCTTGAGACGGCCATCGACGAGGCCTGGACCACTGATGACACCGACTTGGCACTGCACGAACGTGAGGGCGATTGGGAAATCGTCAGCCGTCGTGTGCTCGTCGATTGGCGAGCTGAAGAGATTGTCCGTGAAGCCGCTCCTGATGGTAACGGAGTGTTCACTTACCTGATCAACGGCATCAAAGGCGGCAATGGCGAAGCGCCCTATAGCATGGTGGCGGCGGTAGAGCCAGGCACAGGGCCTGTTCCGGAGGATCTGAAGGAGAACGAAACCGTGATCAATCAATGGCTCGCGGAGGACCTTGGACTAGCCCCTGGAGATGAAGTCGCCATGAGCTACAATGTGTTCTCACCAGGAAGAAAGTTAGAGGAGAAGAGCACGACATTCACGGTGCACAGCATCTTGCCGATGACCGATGGCTCCATGCATGCCCGGTGGACGCCTGACTTTCCAGGCGTGTCTGAGGCCGACAACTGCCGAGATTGGAAACCGGGAATCCCTGTCGATTTGGAGAAGATTCGCGACAAAGACGAAACCTATTGGGATGACTACAAGGGAACACCAAAAGCTTTTATTTCCCTAAGCGCTGGCCAGGAAGCCTGGAGCAACCGCTTTGGACAGCTGACGTCCTATCGCTTTCCGAAGGGATTCGATGGCGAGAGTTTCAAAGCGACGCTTGACGAGAAGCTCAAGCCTGGCGAGTTTGGTGTGCATCTCATCGATCTTGCGCAGAGCCGAGAACAAGCGGTCACCCACTCACTCGATCTGGGGCTCTATCTGACGGCTCTGAGCTACTTCATCATTCTCGCCGCGATTATCCTGACCGTGTTGCTCTTCGCTCTTGGACTCGACCAACGCGAATCACAGATTGGCACGCTCCGAGCCCTCGGCTTCACGTCCAAGTTTGCTCGCAAGGCCTACTTCATCGAGGGTGGAATCGTTGCTTTGCTAGGAAGCCTTCTGGGAATTCTTGGAGGGCTCGGCTACACGAAGGCCATGATTGGCGCGCTGACGTCTGTGTGGAAAGGAGCCATTGGCGGGCTTCAGATTGTCTATGCTCCAAACATGGCCTCGGGGCTCATGGGAGCCTACGGCATGTTCTTCATGGCCATCATCGCGATCTACTTTGCCACGCGGCGCATTTCCAAACACACCCCACTCAAACTGATGACCGGCGCAAGCGTGACGCCGTATGTTCAGCATGCAGCGTCCAACTCTCGGCTCAAACAAAAGGCGTTCTGGGGCATGCTCCTGGCTGGCCTACTTGCCCTTGCCTCTCTACTAGGAGGTCGTTCTCAACCTAGCGCCATGGCGCAGACAATTTCCTTCTTCTCAGGCGGGATGCTGACCCTAGTGGCCGGCCTTTGTGGCTCTTCACTGCTTCTCGCCGGTTCCCATCGTTGGCTTGCCCAACGGCGCGATCTCGTTTCCCTTGGCATTCGCAACAGCGCTAGGAAACGTGGCCGTAGCCTCTCGGTCATTGTCATCATGGCAGCTGGTGTCTTCATGGTCTGTGCCACGAACGCCTTCCGTCAAGAAGCGACCCAGGACGCCGACGTTCGTGCCTCTGGCACCGGAGGTTTCCGCTATGTAGGCGAGTCTTCGTTGCCCATCTATGAGGACCTCAATACGCCAGCGGCCAAGATACAGTATGGCCTAGATGACGAAGGCGCAGCGTTCTCCATGGTTCCCTTCCGCGTCCGAGAAGGTGAAGAAGCAAGCTGCCTCAATCTCAACCAGGCCCAGCGTCCTCGGCTCATGTCGGTGAATCCGAAGTCGCTTGCCGACCTTAACGCGTTCACTTTTCAAGTAGGTTCTGATTGGAAAATCCTATCAGAACCCTTACCTGATGGGGCCATCCCTGCGGTCATGGACATGAATTCCGCCACTTACGCTCTCAAGGTAAAAGTCGGTGATGACATACTTTATGAGAATGAATTGGGCGAGATTCTCCGTATTCGGCTCGTAGGTATTCTCCAGAACTCACTTTTGCAGGGTAGCGTCATCATCTCAGAAAAGAACTTTCTGAACGAGTTCCCATCGGCTGGCGGCTACCGCTATTTCCTGGTGGACGCGCCTGCTGAAACTGCAGAGAAGGCGAAAGCCGCAATGACTCGCATGTTAGGAGACTGGGGACTGAGCCTCACTTCGGCAGCAGACCGCCTCGATGCTTATAATAATGTTCAGAACACCTACCTGAAAATGTTTAGCACACTCGGAGGACTCGGTCTCCTACTCGGCACCGTCGGTCTCGCCGTCGTCACATTCCGTAACATGCTAGAGCGACGCCGAGAACTCGCGCTCATGGAGGCCGTCGGCTTTACCAAAAAACGCCTCTCAAGGCTCGTCGTCAGTGAGCACTGGTTCCTTCACATCATCGCCGTCGCCCTAGGGGCAATCGCCGCGTTCTTGGCGATCTACCCTGCACTTGCTGCCTCTGGACAGGAGTTGCCCGTGAAGCTCATTACTACCACACTCGTCCTGATATTTATCGGAGGCTTGTTCTTCTGCTGGTGGGCCGCGCGCACCGTTTTTAGACAACCGCTGTTAGACTCCTTGCGTCATGAATAGATTCTTCTCCCTTCTCCTCTTCACACCGCTGCTAGCCACGTCTTCATGGGCGGACGAGTATGTGCAGGACTTTGAGAAAGCCGAGCTCGGTTACCCACCTGATGAACTCATGGTCATTGATGGTGAGTTTGAGGTGATCGAGCACGAAGGCGGAAAGATCGTCAAACTACCTGCGGATCCGATCATCGAGTGCGGACTTCTCTTCGGAAAATCTAGTAAGAACGCGATGACGGTCGAAGCCAAGGCCTTCGCCGAGAAACGCGGACGCCGCAGCTTTCCGCGTTTCGGCGTCGGCGTGCACGGTGTGTCTGGCTACCGAGTCCGGGTAGTCCCCGCAGCAAAGAAGCTCGAGCTGGTCCACTTTGAGGAGGTCATCCATAGCGAGCCCTTCGTTTGGAAGAGCGGCGAATGGTGTCACCTAAAACTTAGCCTGACCAACTCCTCAGGAAAGCCACAGGTAAAAGCTTGGGTCTGGACAGCAGGAGTAGATGCGAAGCAGCCAGATGCTCCCACGCTAACCTACGAAGGAGAAGCCGGCAGTTCCAGCCAAGGCAAGGCGTCCCTTTGGGGCACCCCCTATTCCGGCAAAGACATGCTCTTTGATGATCTCAAGGTAACTTGGGAACCTTCAAAGCCGAAAGCGGAGTAAGCTTTACCAGCCACCCATGGTCTCGTATGCGAAACCACGGAGATACTCGGTCTCTGGCAAGGTCGCGATCACAGGATGATCTGCTCGCTGACTATAGTTAGCTAGCCGCCTGAGGGTACGTTTGGCATCCACAGCCGCGCCACTGATCATCTGGGTAAACGTCTCGTGATTGATGTGGTGCGAACACGAAAAGGTCGCGAGCCGACCGCCAGGTTGCAGCAGTTTGAGCGCGCGGAGATGGATTTCTTTGTAGCCTCGCAAGGCCCCGCTTAGGCTGCCCTTGTTCTTCGTAAAAGAAGGCGGGTCCAAGATGATAAGATCAAAGGATGCCTTCTGAGACTCGAGTTCTCGCAAGTGATCAAAGGCATTGGCCTTGACGAAATTCACCTTAAGGTCATTTCGAGTCGCATTGATCTGCGCAGCAGCCACCGCACTTGCGCTAATTTCAATCCCGGTCACCTCAGCGGCACCGGCTTGCCTACAAGCGAGGGCGAAACCTCCCTGGTGAGAGAAGACATCGAGTACACGTAGGTCTTTGCTTAGCTCAGCGACGGCGGCATGGTTGGCTAACTGATCTAAATAGAGGCCCGTCTTCTGCCCTTCTAACATATCCACTTGATAGATTAGGCCACCAATTTGGAGATCAAAGGCTTCGGGCGTCGAACCAAAGAGCAAGCCCTTGACTGACTCCAGCCCTTCCGCACCACGAATGGGACTATCGTTACGCTCGGTGATACTCTTCGGTTTGATAACCGATTGAAGGGCCTCCGCGATGGTGGTCTTGCGTTGGTCCATAGCCAAGGTCAGCGTCTGAAGGACAAGGTGGTCGCCATACCGATCGACGATGACACCAGGCAAGCCATCGCTCTCACTCCAAACGAGTCGAATAGCTTGCATGTCAAGGCCAAGCGTTTCGCGATGATCCACAGCACGTTGGATACGCCGCTTGAAGAATTCGACATCCAGCTGCTGCTTCTGGCGCGAAAAACGCCGGACAACAATTTGAGATTTCGGATTGTAGATGCCCGAACCGAGCGGGCGATCCTTAAAGTCCTTTAAACTGACTATATCTCCAGGCGACGGATCTCCGAAGATCTTCTTGATGTCGCTGGAGTAGACCCAGTCATGCCCATGTTAAATCCGAGCCGGCGGTTTCACGACGACGCCAGCCATCTACTGAACGAGGGCGGCGGGTTCGAGAGCTGTACTTGCTGGCGTCTGAGGCTCTGGGTATTCAAAAGTCTTCCCCTCGTAATTTCGCATGAGGATGCGCTCATCATCGCGATGCATCACATAATCAGGATTAACCGGAACTTTCCCTCCACCACCTGGAGCATCGATAACAAACTGCGGAATGGCATAGCCACTGGTGTGACCGCGCAGCCCCTCAATGATTTCAATCCCCTTACTAGCTGGAGCCCGCAAATGGGACGATCCTTGAATAAGGTCACATTGATAGAGGTAATAAGGGCGCACTCGGCACATGAGTAGCTTATGGACGAGAACTCGCATGGTTTCCACATCATCGTTCACCCCACGAAGCAGCACGCTTTGATTTCCCATCGGCACACCGTGATTTGCAAGTCGTTCAAGCCCTTCCTTCACTTCAATAGTCAACTCGCGTGGGTGATTCACATGAATACTTAGAAACAGGGGGTGGTACTTCTGTAGCATCTGACAGAATTCAGGCGTGATGCGTTGAGGTAGAAAAACAGGAACGCGCGAACCAATGCGGAGGAATTCGATGTGAGGAATACTCCTCAAGCGGCTAAGAATCTTCTCCAACTTCTGATCTGAAAAGAGCAATGGATCACCACCTGACAGAAGCACATCCCGAATCTCTGTGTGCTCTTCCAGATAGCGGAAGGCAGCTTCAAAATCCGTTTCCAGTTCTTGCTCTCCAGCCCCACTAACCACGCGGCTCCGCGTACAGTAACGGCAGTAGGCCGCACAACGATCCGTCACCAGAAAGAGCACGCGATCAGGATACCGATGCACAAGCCCTGGAACTGGCATGTGCGAGTCTTCTCCACAAGGATCAGCCATGTCTGTCTCCTCATACAAGGTCTCTTCTATCCGAGGAATGACCTGTCGCCGAATGGGATCTTCTGGATCGGCCTCATCAATGAGGTTAAAGAAATGCGGGGTGACCGAGAGCGCCAATTTCGTCCCGCTCAAGAGAATCCCACTCCGTTCCTCCTCGCATAATGTCAGATGCTCTTCGATCTGAGACAGCGAATTGACACGATTCTTCAGCTGCCAAATATGGTGATCCCAATCCTCAGGTGGATCAGCAGCCCAATAGCCTGGGGCATGGGAAATAAAGTCTTTGCTGAGATCGTTCTGGTCGTAGCGCATAGTGGGTTCTCTGAGGTCTGGCCGAGTCTAGGGCGCAGCTCAATGATGTCAAACCAGCCTCGTTGACAGTTGGGGGCGTCTCCTCCATGTTTAGGGTGCCCCCCGGCAACCGCTTAGACTCAACCACGCCGCAAGCCTTTCCAACTAGATGTTTCTCCGAGAGCTCCGCAAGATCGCTCGCCCCCATTGGTTTGACATCCTCTTCACTATCAAGCGGAGTAGCGGCCTTTCCGTGACCGAACTCTCGAAGGTGATGAAGATGAGCTACATGGGAGTGAAGCAGCACTGTGATGACCTGGAAAAGATTGGCCTGCTCGATACCTGGAGACGACCGCGTGAAGAGGGAAGTAGTGGGCGCCCAGAGAAGGCCTACCGGCTGACGCCGCGGGCAAATATCTTTTTTCCGAATTTCGACAATGAGTTCACCACCTCGATCCTCGCCGCTGTGAAAGACGCCTTTGGCGGCAACGCTCCAGAGAAACTCATCATTTCCTATCTGAACAACAAAGTTCGGTATTATCAGCATCACATTAAAGGAACCAATCTGCTGGAACGGGCCACCTCTTTCGCCATTATCCGCAATCGCGAGGGCTTTCTGTGTGTCTGTGAGAACACTCAGGACCCGACCCCGCGAGTCCTGATCGTTGAATACCACAATCCTCTAAAAGAAATCTTTGAGAAATACCCTGCGGCACTGCGCATGGAACAAACCATGATGGAACACTCTCTTGGTTGCTCACTCTCCCGCAAAGAGAAGCAGATTTCCGGTCTCACGAGAACCGTTCTCACTTTGATCGAGAATTAACCTCGCTTAGAATTCGTCCAAATCTGGAAGGCTAAACTCAGCATCTATCGGATCGATCGGTTCCCCTGGCTCAGCTTTAGCGACCGGTTGAAAAGAATTCTTCCCGTCGGCGAC
>Ga0213868_10000111_pt1 | contig 68936 bp, 63 predicted proteins | sample PICome_9_FD_160087 | JGI IMG/M metagenome (GOLD analysis project Ga0213868, IMG submission 160087) | Coastal seawater microbial communities near Pivers Island, North Carolina, United States - PICO127 | ecosystem: Environmental > Aquatic > Marine > Coastal | place: USA: North Carolina... | reverse complement strand
GCCGTCGTTTCATCCAGGCCCGCCATCCCACGATTTGCCGGCACCCAAGGGGAAGCACACGCTGTAAAGTTCATCACCCGAAAGCCTCCCGGATAGGCGATGCGATAGTTGTCCTTCGCCCGAAAGTTATTCCCGCGATTGAAGAAGAACTTCCACTTATTCTTGCCACTCTGATAAGTTGAGAACTCGCCCCGAACGCGAAATTCGACGTGATCATACACCCGCCCGTCGTAGACCATCGTACCGAGAAAACGAACATTCTCGCTTCCCTGACGGTATTGCGAACGCTCCACATCCGCGTTGTCAGCAATCAAATGATACACCGGCAACACCGTCATCTCCTCAGAAGTGAACGTCCGCTTCGGCACACTGCCAGGCTCGGGTGAACCGCTCCAAGCGGGCACGCCATCATAGACAAAGAAGGCGCGATTGGCCGAAGGATCATCCTCATAAGGCAACCTCACCACGTTCCCCACCGCATCTTCGGCAACCACGCGATAACGCACCAAACTTCGATGCGCCACAATGGCGACAGGTACGGTGGCTGAATAGATGTCATCCATAGCCACGGCATCGCCACCCGTGCCGTCATCATTCATAGGAACGGATTCCCATGAAGACGCATACGCATCATCCGACAGACGCAGGTATTCACCCGGCTTTAACCCTTGCAATTCTAACATCACTCGAGCCACACCATCAACATCAGTCGCCTTCGCACTGATGACCACCGTCTCACCCGACTTAGGTTGATCTGGAAGATGCTCCACTTGGCGCACTGCAGGCGGAGGATTCTCGGTAAGCACGCTATTCACTTTGCCAGGCGTCGGTTCCACACTCGTTCGCCAATGGCCAGAAAGCCCATTGTCCAAACCTGGATGCATCAACTCCATGCTCAGATCATTGTCATCGTCTGACCCGCCGTCGGCTCCCACCGGCCAAGGAAAGTTATCCTGATAGTTCACCTTATCGACCACCACATTCTCGGCATTGCGGAGCGTCAGGGTCTCTCCGCTATTCGAAAGCGTTCCGCTCTCCCACGCTCCCTTCGCCTTCACCCCACCGGTAAAGATCGATCCAAATTTGCGATTGTAAGCACCCTCGTCCTGCGCAAGGACCCAATACCCATCCGCGTCGATCGCAGAGCCTTCAGGAAAGACGTGCTCAATCCCTTCCGTAAACGACCAACCCGACAGATCAATCGCTCCATCGGTTGGATTGTGTAGCTCCACGAACTCAACGAATTCGGTAGGATCAGCCGGATGATAGTGAATCTCATTGATCACCACCGTTTGAGACCAGGCGCAGGGGGCGAACGCCAAGACTAGAAAGGTGAATAGCTTCTTCATAGGGATGACCTGTTATCCCAGCGAGATCCTTCCCGGATGTCGAGCGAATCCTCCCGCACCTCCCCTGAAGCCAGTTCTCAAGGTACCGCATCGTTGCGAGACTCCACGATAGGGTCCGACAGCCCCTCCTTTGGCGAATACAGTATACGGAATACTGGCTCCGTAGTCAAATAGATCACACTTGCACATCGAGCGGCTAAGCCAACGTGGCTGGTCGCGACGATGTGGTCGAGGATGGCCTTGTGCCCAGTCCTAGCAATACCGCAACAGCCATCAACGCGGCAGAGAAGATGAGCCCGCTCACGGGAAAATGCATAAAGGGCTCAAACGGCACCCAAGGTAACACCAGGAACGCAAACAAGGGTAGCAAAACTTCATTCTCCAGTGACGATCCATGACCAAGCCCCGTAAAGCCCATCACCAAGCTGACAGGCAGGAGCGCGTAGTGAATAAAGATCTATGAGGTCATCACCAGGTAAGGTCTCCGAGGCAGAGAAGTTAAGAACCTTCTCAACGTAGGAAACCCTCGCCCAGAAATCGCCAAGACGAATGCACCCGCGACCACGGACAAAGAGAACACGTAGACAGCAGGAGCCAAAGGCGCTCCCTGGTTGAACCCCGTTTCTGCTAGTTCGAAGTTGACCATAATCAGGCTGTTCAGAAAGGACGTCATTCTCACAAGAACAGAACCTATCAGAAAACCGCAGATTGCGGTGGGCAGCACATCATATCTCCCAGAGAGCTGCGGCTTCCGGTAAGCCTGGAAGGCAAACCAAGCGATCAAACAATAGGCCAATGGCTGAATCCAAATCGTCACGGGTGAAATCGCCGCCTCTCCGTTCATCCTCATCTCCATGCCGAACTTAGAGCTGCCGTTGCCGTTTGAAAGAAACTGGACTAAACGAAAGTACCAAGCACGACCAACGACCACCTGGGACAACAGAGTTCCCAACACGATTAGCGAGACGACCAAACGATCGGGTGCTGAACGGCAGCGCGCAAGAAGTTTGCTGAGCCAGCCCACACGCCCATGTAAACAGCGATAGATCAAATACACAATCATCCCAAGGGCCACAGCACGAACACCTGCCGTGAGGAGCGTTGCCAAACTCACCTCATCCCATCTAATGATATCGGCAGAAGCTTCCGTGCTCGTGGCACGAAAAGCACTGTTTTCCACATACACAGACCACGGCAACGAACAAACCACCTTGTCCAAACCGAAGTGCCAAAGCACGCGTTCAAACAGAGAGGTAATCATACCAGCCGCACTCAACAAGACGCCCACTGACATGTAACCAACGAGCATCGCAAGCATTCGGCGCTTCCACGACACGTCCGGATGCACTTTGGCATACTCCGCATTCAGCGTCGACTCTTGCCCTAACTGAGCGCAGGCTTCTTCATACGCCTCTTGAGAAGAGAGCCCCTGGTCCATGAGGGCATCAATCTCGTCACGCAGGTGGTTCTCGAGTTCTGTCAGGCTATCGAGATCAATCGAATCGTTCCGTGCATACGTCTCGCGCCAAGAAGCGAGGGCTTTGTCTAAGTCGAACATGCCACACCTCCTTCCCAGAGGCCTTCCAACGCCCCGTTCACCGCACGCCACTCCCTCATGTGCTTCTCCGTGGCCTTTCGTCCCGCTCGCTCGATGCGGTAGTACTTTCGGTCTCGGCCCGTCTCCGATTTTTTCCAGAACGACCGGATCAGTCCTTCCTGTTCCAACCGGTGAAGCACGGGATACAACATCCCATCGGTCCATTCTAGCTGCCCGGCCGAACGCTTCTTCACCTCCTGAATGATCGCGTAGCCGTAACTATCGCCCTGCGCAAGAACGGCCAGCACCAGCGGCTTCGAAGACGCCGCCACAAGTTCCCTAGGTGGCTTATCCATGAGCCAATGATGCATTGCTTAATGATGTATTCAGGAATTATCTACGAATCGCTAGAAAAAACGGAATTCCGGCCGCCCCAGTTCGACAATCTCGACCCACCCGCGCCAAAACGTTCCGCATTGCCACATCGGCATGGAAGCCTTCAAGAGACACCCAAAGCGTACTCACCATGGGACGACGTCGCCAACATCGCCAGGAATACTCATTGGACTCGGGAGACCTCGAGCAACTCTCGCAGAAAGACATCGCTGCGGTTATTCGCGCCGTGGATGACCTCGTAGGCCGTGGCGGACGAACTATGGTCGGGAAGATTCTCAAGGGCTCGGCTTCAAAGGATGTGCTAGGACTCTGGTACGATAAGAATCCCGCCTACGGCCACTTCCGCGATCTCACGCTCGCCAAGATCGGTCAGCGGGTTGATTGAATGATCGAGCAGGGCTATTTGGAGATTCACCATTTAGGACGCTTACCCTGTCTATCCTTCTCTGAGAAGGGCTTGGCAAGGGCCTGCCGGATTCGCAGCGAGGAGTGGCCCCAACAGTGCTCGGCGATGGTGCAGAGCGGTGGCCCCTACCTGATGACTTTCCTCAAAGGCTGCAATCGCCGAACGATCTTTCAGTTGCTTGACGGCATCTCTCAAGAGCAAGACCCGAATTATCTCTTCGTTAGAGTCGTGGACCGAGATTGACTACTAGAAGGTCGCAGCTCGCATTCGGAGAGTCATCCGTGAGTGCCGAGGCGGATTCTCTGGGAGATCCGTTAGGTTGGTGCACTAGCCGAGAATCGGTAATGGATTGTGCCCGTGGTCACCCGCTTATCTGGAAGGAAGCGCCCAACTGCGTCTCGGCAACCTGATTTCGAAAAAATCTCGCGACAATGGCAGACGCTCGTTAAGAACTCACCTGCAGGGTGAGCCTATTCATCGCCCTCTTTGCGTTTCCACTCCCTCTCCGACAAAGGCTCATCTCCCTCTTCCTGAATTCTCATTTCCGTTACTCGGCTTAGTAGACAGGGATATCAACACACCACCCATTGCCGCTAGCCCAAAGGTGTGACTCCGATTAAGTTTCAGATAGAAAAGCACCGGAAGGAGTAGTATCGCGGAGAACAGTTCCTCAAGACTGAGGAACGGTATTCTCGATAAAACGATAGAACAGCCGTTCGCGTGGCGAAGGTGCTGATTGGTCTTGGTAGGCGGTGGCACCGGTCCGCCCTGGATAGAAGGTCTCGATGGTCGTCCAGTTGCCATCGCCTAACAGCGTGGAACGCTGAATGTCATAGCTGACACCAAGTTCCGTTGCCCAGATAACCGTGACTTGCGTGGGGCTGTCACGAATGGCCATCGGCTCGAGGGGATCAGGAGCATCGACCGTGAGCACCAGTTCGGCTCCGCCTGGATTGTAAGTGCCTTGGGCGAACCGAAAGACGACATAGTGACCGTTCAGATACTTGTTTAAGGGATAGTAGCGAAGAATCGGGGATGTATCCGTTGTGATGAAATCTGTCTTTGCGTCCGGCGTCTCTGACAGGATAGCCATACTGAGGGAAGCCGATCCTGGATCAGTGACCGTGACCCAAATTTCGATGGATGGCACCTTGTCTGCTGTGGCGATGCCACCCAAACGTTGGGCATAGCCGAGGCCGTCAAAGACGATGCGTTCGTTGAACTGATAGACGACGACATGAGGCCCCGCGCCTAATCCGCCCCATTGCGCTCCGTAGTTGAAGCTGTTGTCGAGATCCGCTGGAGTGGGATTGGCATCGTAGAGGAACTCGGGAAGAAAGGTAGCACCTGTCGCGTTGGAACTACTAGTGGAGGCAATTGGGTCCTCAAGAATAAAGAGGTTCTCCTTGGGGCCGTAAGTGTTTGAAGCAGACGTTAGGGTTGCTTGCTCAGCGCCAACCTGAGATGGGTCATCGGTAAGGTGCTCTGTCCCGGCCCCTGTGGTCGCTGTGCCTTGGTTGGAAATGGCTGAATCTCCGAGTGGCAATGTGGATTCGACGGTGGTGCGATAGATAACTTTCACCGTCTTGTCCGGAGGGAGGTCTCCTAGTGAGACAGAAACGTCTTGTGCCTGGGCGAGGCTAGCGCATGCCAACGCGAGGATGATGAGGCATTTCATAGGAATGAACGGTAATGTTAGGCGAAGACGGCTTCGAGTTCGAGTTTGCCCTCACGCAGATTGATGGGCACGAGAAAGATGGAAAGGGTGCCGAGTGTAGGGTGCGCTAACTCGTAAGTCCCTTGTGGGAGTTCGGTGGTTTCCACCTGGATGATCAGAGAGAATGGCTTTCTTCCAGAAGTCATCGCGGTGGGAATATCGGAGACGGAAAGCAGCTTTCCCGGAATGCTCGCTTCGCTTGTCTTTAAAGTGAGCGAAGAATCAACATGAGGCTGAAAGAAGCCACTATCGACAGAAGCTAGATCAATGGAGGTGCTCATGGGTGTGCGTTAGTTCAAGATAGCCTCCAGATAACACTTTCCTTCGCCGATATCGATCGGTACCAGGAAGAGCGAATGTGATTGGAGTGAGGCACTGGCCACCGTGTAGGATCCTTGCTCGAGAGGGGCTGATGCCGAATGGCTTGCCTCAAAGATGAGCCGGAAGGGAGGGCGCCGAAGCGCGTGTTTGCCGTCAGGTCGCGGGTAAACTGGCAAGTCACGCACTTCATGTAACGTGATCGGCGTCGTCCGACCATTGTCGGTGACTAGTTCGAAGGACGTGCCTTTCAGGGGCTTGTAGGTCGCGCTACTCACGGTGTTTAGGTCAAAGGCTTCGGGCTCTTGATAGTCGTGGCGTGGCACGGGTTCCACCTTGGGGCCGCCCAGAGGCAGGTCGCGGCCTTCGATGACGAGTTCTTCATTGGAAGAGTGCTCTGCGGGTTTGTCACAACTCGCGAGGGCAACTGCAGGTGCAGCGATTCGAATGAAATGTCGGCGTTGCATGAGATTAAGAGGTTGCTGGGATTGGCTGAGGCGATCGCTCTAACAGTTCGTAAACGCCTTGATCTTCTACAGGGAAGAAGCCCAGTCGACGGTAGAGTCGCATGGCAGGGTTGTTCTTCTCAACGTGAATGCGGACCGGTTTGTGAGACTTCTGTGCTTGCGCTAGTATGTCCTCGAGAATGCGGCCCCCGATACCGTTGCCGCGATTGGCAGGAAGCAAGGCGATGTCGATGATGCGGATTTCATCCTGACGTTCATCCAAGTAGAGGCGGCCAATAGGTTGGCCACGGGTATTGAGGATGAGGTCAAACTTGGCCTTGGCGAAGTGTTTCATGTAATGGACATGCTGCGCTTCGAACTGTTGCTGTAAGAAAGAATCGATCTGGGCCTGTGGCCATCCTGTCTGGGCGAGTTCTTCCTGTCGGGTACTCGCATAGAGGCGACACAGAAAGGCAAGGTCTGCGCTGCCTGCGTTCAGATCGGCCGAGCGAAAGCTGGTGGAGGGAACGGACATGTCAGACGGCATACGATTCTTGAGTCCAGGTTCCTTGCCAGTCACTGCAACGGGCAAACTTGCTCTCTAACACTGTGATCTCATGGCGATAGGCGGCGTCGGGTTTCGGCCAAATGTCATGCCAGGTGACGCTGTAGTGGGCGGCGGCCGGTGGCGCCCATTCGAAGACGCTTGTGTGAAGGATCTCTAAGCGTTCACCATAACGCGCTTGCAGATGCGGCGCCACGAGCGTGATCACATCGGCGGATTGTTCGAGCACCGTGATGCGTTCGACGGGCGATGTTTCCGGCCGCAACAGGCATTCGATGATCATTCCCAGCCCAAGACCACTGATCAAGATGTGGCCGCCCCGTTGGAGTCCTTCGGTGATCGCTTCGCGTTGGGACCACCATTCTTCGTAGAGGTCGGTCATCATATCGATACCGCCCACTTTCAATCTGGTGTATCTGCCAGGGCGATGGAGCATCCAATGGGGCACCTCAGGGGAGGCCTCCGAGATCTGACCAGCGGGAACGACGGGCAGAGTGAAGCGTTTCACCTCCCATTCACCAGAAACGCCTTCGGGTACGTCTGACTTGTAGTAGTCAGTCGGCTCGTAAAGCTGTGATGAAAGGGAAACGGCCATGGGGTGTGGTGAGACCTAGCTGCGGGAAGGGTAGAGACCTTGAAGGGCGATGATGAAGTTCATGACCAAGTAAGGCTGCATGTTGTTGTGCGCCTGGCCGCCACCTGTGTTGTCGAGCTGATTGATTGCCATGGTGGCATTGCGAGTGCCGCCATAGAGATTGGTGCCACTTCCTCGACCGGCAATCTGGGCAGGGAGACCGCCTTCTGGATTGGCGTTGTTCGGATCCTCCGCTGCACCCATGAGCCCATGGGTGTGAGAGGGCATCTGCGCTTCCGTGAGGGTCGTCGTCTCGCTTCCACCAGATTCTCCGAGTCGTCGTGTGGTCAGCCTAGGACCGCGGCCAGGGTGCATGGGGGCGCGCCCTTGGAGATTGGGCAAGGCTGTGGTGGTTCTACCGTCGCCTCCATAGGTGGTGCCAATGAGGGAGAAGAGAGTGGTATTCTGGGCGATCGGGAGCAACTGCCCATTACAGAACGCCCAGCTTCTAGGAGCAAAGTTGCCAGCGAAGATGCGGATCTCAGCGATGAAAGGTTCTGACATGATACAAAGGGGAATGTTAGGATCGAGAAGGATAGATGCCGAAGAGCGCCACGATGAAATTCACGCAGACGAAAGGTTGGACATTGTCATGCGCTTGGCTGCCTCCCGTGTGTCCGATCGCATCTGCGTTCATGGCAGCGCGTTGTGTGGCACCGGCCTTGTAGGTGAGAATGGTGCCTCCGGGATTGGCAAAGATGGCACCATCGGGAGAGTTGGCCGTGCCTGTGCCCGTGGTCCCTCGCGAGGTATGCGTGTGGGAGCCGATCTGTGAGGCTGAGAGAATCTCACCCTCCTGCCCCGACTTGCTCCCGAGGGGGCGGTTGGACAGTCCTGGGCCCCAGCCTTGGTGAATGGGAATGCGCCCACGCATGTCTGGTAGGCCAAAGGTGGTGCGGCCGTCGCCACCGTAGGTTGTGCCTAACAAACTGAAGAGCGCGTCATTCTGAGCGACGTCTATCAATTGCCCGTCACAGAACGCCCAGCCTCTGGGAGTAAAGTTCCCAGCAAACATACGGATTTCGCCTACAAACGGTTCTGACATGAAGATAGAAGCTTGAGTTAGTTTCGGGATGGGAAGAGGCCTTGCATGGCGATGCAGAAGGCGAGGGTCGTGTAAGGCTGCATGTTGTTGTGCGCCTGCCCACCGGCATTGGCGAGCATGCTAGGGTCCATGCTGGCGTTAGGTGTACCGCCAGTGTTGAACAAATTTAGGCTTGCAGTGTTGGAAGCGAAGTAGTTTCCCCCAACTGTGGAGGCGCCTGCCGTCGTATTGGAAACCCGCACGGTGTGCCGATGCGGTGGAATCTCTGAGGCGTCGAGCAAGTGCGTTTCATAGCCGCCCTTATGGCCCAGGGAGTGACCATTGCCCTCGTGGATGGGCGTGCGCCCCCGCAAATCAGGAAGCCCAAAGGACGTGCGACCGTCGCCACCGTAGGTTGTGCCTAACAAACTGTAGAGGGACTGGTTCTGATTGATTGGCAAGATCTGCCCATCGCAGAAGGCCCAACCCCGAGGGGCAAAGTTGAATCCCACGATACGAATTTCTGCAAGAAAGGGTTCTGACATAGGTGTGAAGTCTGAAATCTCAAATTAAGGGACGACGACGGATGGGTCTGTTGGATCCGTGCTCGACAGGTTGACTGTGCCATTCACGATCGATGCCTGGCCGTTCAAGTTGGTGCCTTGGTCGGCAATGACGCCATCGACTGTCCCCGCGCTTGAGCCATCGATGAACAAGTGGACATTGGCAGAAGTGGCGACGTCGAATTCAAAGGCGTTGTGGGCAAAGCCAGCATCGAAATCGACAAAGATCTGGTCGCTCGAAGAAGCCGTTTGGAACTCAACGCTCTTGTCGCTGCGGAAGTTAGACATCGTGTCGTGATCCGGAATGATTTGGTTCTGTTTCTCGATGTGCACTTCGCCGCCGTTGCGCGTGTTGTGGACGATCGACTCGTAGGGAAACTCTTGGGTTGCTGACACGCCGAGGTCCGTGTTGTCGGCATTGCCACTGGCGACGTCGTGGATGATCTCATTACTCACGAAATGATGGTAGTGCTCGGCATTGTCCGTATCCGTGCGGGCAATGTGTCCCCAGACTTCACGGTGCGTGTTGTTCTGAACGATGCTTTCCCCGGTGGTTCCATCTTTCGCGGTGATGTTTAGGCTCGCGCCAAATTGGGCTGCATTGTCGCCTTGCAGGCCTTCGAGCGTGTTGTTCGTGAAGATCGCTTCAAAGGTGCTTCCAGTTCCGCCGATGATCATTTCGACTTCACCCTGGGGGAAGCCTTTGAAGGCGAAGCTACTTCCGGCATCGGTAAGATGATCGGTGACTTGGAAGGTGTTGCGCGAGACGTGCACATCGAGATCTCCAGAGAAGGCAGGCGCATTCGGCGCCGTTCGGATATTCATGGAACCGTAGTCACCTTTGCCACAATTTAGAAACGTATTGCCTAACAAATCCTCTAAGTCGGCAAGATCACCGATGATGATGTCTGCTGTGACTGAACCGGCCACATAAACTTCCAAGCCAGCAGCGCCGACACTCACATCAGCACTGGTGAACTCTTTCAAGGATCGCTCAAAGTGATTGCGCGTCAGGTCGAATCGAACACTACCACTATCCGCAGTGATGAACTGAGCTAAACCAGATCCATGCTGGAAGGTGTTGTTATCCAAGGTCACCTGACCGCTGATGCCGTGAACTCGGATCATGGATTCACGGAAGACCGAGCGGGTGTCGTCACCGATATTTCCAGGCAGATGGAAACGATTTGTATCCGTGATAGATGAGTTGGTGATCTCAAGGCCGACCAAGGTTGTCCGTTCGGTGTAGGTGACGGGCACGTCGAATGGCGTGGCATTGATGGCGCAATCACTGACGTTATCGATCCGCACGCGGTCGAGACTCAAACCACCTGCGAGTGCCGCCGCATGAATGGCATCGGCACCGCTTTGATAAGTAGTCGTGAGCATGGCATCATCAGTGCCGTTGATGTCATTGATATCGAGATTTCTCAGGGTCATCAAGCCGGCGTTGGCAGCCAGGCGAACAGCATCAACGTCAGTCTTGTTCGTGATAAAGCCTGCGCTCCCCAAGGTCGTGCCTGTGCCTGTGAGCGTGAATGGCCCAACCGTGCCGAGAACTTGAAGGCCAGGCTCAGTGCCGCCAGTCGATTCGATGCGTTCCAAACTCACACCAGCCCCCGCCACCCCAAGTGTCGTGCTTTGCAGATTGACAGCTCCGCCACTCGCACAAATGACCTTGGATCCCGAAGCGAAATTCACTGTTGTCTGGTTGGCGCCGAGACCCGCAAAGAGGATCCCTTGGCCACCGCCCGTGCACTGCAGATCCACCATTCCAAAGTTAGCGTTGCCGGATACATTTAGGGCCCGAATCCCGTTCTGACTTCCTCCATTCTTCACGATGGAATCGAAGCTGACGTTCAAGTTGCCTCCATTGAGAGCGAGGCTTCCCCCTGATCCAGAGATGGCCATTTCGCGAATCACTAGACTGCCAAACGTGGTCCCAGCGATCGCAGCGAGATCCGTGTCGGCGATGTTTAGACCGCGCAGCACGTTCGCCGCGGCCAAGTTGATAGCATTTCCGCTAGTAGTGTTCAAAACCGGGCGGGCACCTTGACTCGGCAAAGCAAGCGAATGGGGAGGAAGCGTGAGCCCGCAGAAGTCGTGGAGGCTTTGGCTAGATCCCTGGCCCATGACGCGTTGATTGTTCGCTAGATTGAGACTGTCATTATAACTACCCGAGTAGATAAACAAACAATCGCCATCGGCATCCATGGCGTTGCTGTTGTGCTGCGCGAGGGTCTGGAATGGACTGCCCAGACGTCCATCGCCCGCCGAGGGATTTGAATCGTCAAAGAACCAGATCATCCCAGTAACGTTGATGCTCACCTCGACGACGCCATTGCCTGTGCTGGCATCATTGAGAGCATCTTCATCTGTGATCACGTAGGTGAACGTATCCGCGCCCTGAAACCCGACAGCAGGCATGTAAGTGAATGCGCCATTCAGGCTCATGCTGACCTGCCCGCCACCTGATGTGGCGATGCTTGGGGGACCGGCTTGAAGATCGCTGATACCGTTCCCGTTTGTTCCGTCCGGATCACGGTCATTAGCCAACACCCCTGCTGCTGCTGCCACCTGAATGCCGACATTCCCCATGCAGTCATAGCTGTCGTCCAAGGCAATGGGCGTCACCATGACGGAATCGCCTATTAACGTAGTGTTCGCATCGACCGTGGTTTCATAAACGAGATCCGTACCGCTGAAGCCGCTGGTATTGGTGATCTCGGCTTCCAGCGTGATGCTCTCACCAGGATTGGCTTTGCCGTCCGTCTTCACTTCCTCCCCCAGAGTATCGTCCAGGGTGATGTCCAGGTTCGGGGTGGGAACGCCAGCGATCGCCAGCCACGTGCCAATGCCAATCACGGGTAGGCAGACGATTCCGAGTAGAGTTTGATGTTTCATATGAAGCAAACAAGCAGTTTCGGAGGGTAACGGCCCCCGTAGAGTATCCCTACGGAAAAAGCGACCAGGTGTTTCAGGTGGCCAGAAAAGAAGAGTGACATTCTAAGCACGGAGGGGACGAAATACCAGGTCAGCCCGACGTTTGGCGAGCCTCTTATCAGGCAAATGGACGAATCTCCCGTTTCAGATAGCGCGCAGACTCGTAACAGCGCTTCCCCCCAGACCTGGACCATGATACTCCCGCGAAACGTGCAAGCACCACGAGCAAGTGGCTTCAGGATGCACGGCTACACAAAACCCATCTGAGTTCAGTCGGGCGCGTTCGGGGGTAGTCTTGCTTCATCCCCCTGCTCTGTTTCGGCGTCGACCTTCACAGGAAGCTCGGAAGGGCTAGATTCTTGCACCGGTTGGACATTGATATCCACATCCACGGGCACGGCACGGAGCTTGTTAATGATATCTTCTAACTTCGCTATCGTCGCATCTGCTAGAGTTGCGGGCTGCTGCTGATGCGCCAAGGAAGCTGCAAGAACCTCCTGGATGCGATCCGTACTGGCATTGAAGGCGGCCAGTTGGCCAACCACGCGTGAAACAGGATCGTTGTCGCCCGCACCTCCCGTGAGGAGGTTGCGCGCGAAGGTCTTCTTGATCTCTTCCCAGCGCACGGAGTCTTCTTCTGTTAGGAATCCTTCAAGGTCTTGGAACTTCAACAGGTTGGCTTCGGCACCGGTCGTCAGCGTTTGAGATTCATTCTCGTAGTGATCCTTGATAACGTTGATCACTTCTTCCTCCGTCATGATGGGCAGGATCTTTTCCGCCATGCGATTCATGTTTCTGTAAGAACCCTGAAGCTTAAATGGCGGCTCGGTGCGGTATTCGTCCGACTGCGCAGCGGAGCGAATGTATTCCAAGTTTACCCGCAGGACGGTGTCACGCACGCGCATGAGCTTGGTCATGACATCGACCATCTCACTGACCTCCTCCGGCGTGTAGTTGCCTTCGAAATCGACGCCATCAGCCGCGCCATTGCGAGCGATTTGAATGATCGCATGCACGTCTTTCTGGCTGCGCGATCCCAGGGGTGCGAGAATGGCGTTACTCGTCAGACAGTTCTCCAAATAGGAATCCTCAAACGCCTGCTGATGGGTACCGACGATATCACCGAGGTTGTAGGTATCGGCCCGGTTGGCCAGCATGTCAGGAATCTGAAACTTGCCTCCGCTTTCCGTGTAAGGATTGCCCGCCATCACGACAGCGACCTTGCGGCCACGCAAATCGTAGGTCCGGGCCACGCCATCGTAGACGCCCTCAATGCGTCGCTGGCCGTCGCAAAGTGAGATGAACTTCTGCAAGAACTCGGGATCACAGTGCTGAATGTCATCGAGGTAGATCATGACATTGTCTCCCATCTCAAGAGAGAGATTGAGCTTCTTGACCTCTTCTCGGGCACTTGCGTTAGGCGCTTCTACCGGATCGAGCGAGCGCACTTGGTGACCAAGAGCCGGCCCATTGACCTTCACAAAGGTCAATCCTAACCGATCCGCCATGTATTCCATCAAGGTCGTTTTACCGTAACCCGGCGGCGAGATAAGTAAAAGCAAGCCCATCCGGTCGGTGCGCGTGTCGGCCCCTGCCACACCAATCTGCTTGGCCAAGTTATCGCCAATCATCGGCAAGTAAACTTCGTCCAGCAACCGGTTCCGTACAAAGGAACTCATGATCCGTGGCTTGAACTCGTCCAATCGCAATAACTCACGTTTGTCCACCGTCAGCGTGTGTTTGATCTCTGTGTAGCGCTGAAAGAGAGGCAGCGTCTGGCGCTCAAATCTGGCGAGCTTGCTTAGAAACTTGGTATAGTGGAGGTGATAGTTTCCCTGCGCGATCACAGCATGATTGCCTAACATGCCATCGATATCAGATTCCAACGGCACCTCAACAACCTCGGCACTTTGCACACCGCCTCGCAAGAGATGGGCAGCCGCCTCATCAAGATACGCATGACTGGAATCGAAAGCCCGTAGCCAATCGCGGATGACCTCAAACTCATCTTGAGGGAACTTGGCCAACTTCTTGCGCGCTGCTTCGAAGGCCGATTGCTGGCGTTTCGTTGCGAGCCCTTTCTGAAAAGCACTCACCAGGGACGCGGCTTCGGCGCTCACGGTGAAACTCGCGCCATCCACCATCTCGTGAAAGAGATAGGCTGCGGTCTCCTCAGCGCCGTCGCCTAACCATTGCTGCAATCTCTCGATGTAGGTCGTTTGCAAGGCAGGCGCCTCGTCGAAAGCGCTGCGAACGGCACCGAAAGATTCTAGCTGATGAAAGAGACGCTGTTTCTCATGATCTTCTTTCCAAGCTCTCCACGCCACAATACCTTGAGCACGCACTGCTGGATCATAGCGTAAGAGTCCCGCTTTGGCCTGCAACGGAAGGAGCCGTTTTAAAATACAGAAAGCGTCATGGTCATGGACCCCCTTGGTGTAGCCTTCGGCATAACGAGGTGCCATGAACTTTCGTAAGACTTCCAGCTCGACTTCCAGGTCACCCACATGCTCTTGGAAATAGCGATAGGCTAGGTACTCACCCCGATAAACCTCTGAGCTTTCCGATAGGACTTCTTGGCTCCACGCGGGCTGCGTTTCCAAAAACACCGGATCCTTAATCGGCTCAAAGAAATTCGTGCCCGTGAGGTGGAAACACATCGCCTCGTCGCGAGGCACGACGGTGAGCTCCAGCGTCTGTTGATTCACGGAGAATCGATGCTTTCCTAGTTGAATAATCGCCTTGCCATCGACGAACAGTTCCTTGCGATCCTTGAGCTGACGAACAGCATCCTCACGTTGACTCTTCAGCTTTGCCTGAATGGCATCCGCTTTGACCGAGTCACCGAGATCTTGCAACTGCGTGACGATGTCACGCACCTTCTCAATCATCAGATCAGATGCCAAGTAGGCGTTGATCTCGTGGAGTTCTTGAAAGCCGTCGAGCCGATTGTGAATACTCTGGAAGATGCGTTCGGCAGACTTTTCCAGGTTGGCAGCGCGCTTGTTGCGCGACTCTAACAAGCTGACTTTGCGAGCCTCAAACGCATCGTAAATTTCGGTGCGTTTCTCGCCAAGCTCAGCCACATAATCATCGAACTCGGCATACTTGCCTTCGAGTTCCTCCAGCTGGACCATCGTCTTGCTCAAGTAAGACTCACACTTCTCTGGCGAATCACACAGTTCGAGGTAGTTGACCACGGCCTGATTGAGCAACTTAAGCTGCGCCTGAAACTGAGCAGCGCCTTCCTCACGCCCAAGCTCACGCAAGGTGTTCTTCAAGGTCACACGGACTTGATTCAGCGTGCCGTAGATATCGGAAATGCCATCGATAATCTGAGTGGTCTGCGTCGCGTCCTCGATCTTGAGGTTGCTCACGATGTCGATGAGCATCTCCAGCTCTTCTCCCGTCTTTCCTAGCTCTTCGTCAATGACCTTGCCTTCGGCAGCCTTGGAAATCTTCTCGATCGCGACCTGCTGTTGTTCAACCTGATCTCGGTAGGGTCTTAGCGAATCGTCCTTGAGCAGAAACTCCACACAATGTCCCGAGACCCGTTCCGCCACCTCCTGGACTTCTGATTCCAAGGCCTCAAGCTGCTCGATATTGACATACCGGACATCGCGCAAGGAGATGACTTCACCACGCACGCCTCGCAATTCTGCTAGATGATGCACGTAGCCCATGATATCATCCGGGCGACTGTGTTCCGCTTTAGAAATAAGCTTTCGCGCACGCTCAGTGAGCGCCGTGGTCTGGGCCGTAGCGGATTTGCGCAGGCGGGTGACCTTCTCAAATTCCGCAATGGCAGATTCCGCAGCCGTCTGTATCGCCCCTAACGGTTCACTTAGAACATAGGCTTCCTTCTGACCTACCCAGAAATACGAGTTGCTGACATCCGAGGCTTTCTTGGCCAAGTCATGATAGAGATTTGCATACGCATCGTCCTTGCCCAGGAGATTGAGCACTTCGTGGCACTCTGCCATGCAACGCACAATGTCCGCATTGCCCAATTTGTAGAGATAGTGATCCCTCTGCGCCGAAGGAGCTTGAGCATCAGCATCGATGTAGGGCGTTTGCCATACCTGGAGAGCGTGATGCTTCTGTGGCTGATCTTCGGTTCGGAAATAGATCAGTTCACCATCCTCGAACACGCTGTAGCCTGAACAACTGATCGGCGTGTCAACTTGCTGATCAATGATGTTGTAAGACATTAGCACGTAGTCGCCAGAAGCGCGATTGTAGAAGACGTAAAGGTGGTCCTCGCCATTCGGCGCTGCGAGACGACGCTCAAAGATCATGTCCTTGGGCCCACTTTCAAACAGCTTCGTTTCGCCACTTTGCAGGTGAAAGCCATTCGAGAAGATGATGCCATGCTCGTCGGGCAAGAGCACACAAGCATTCTCAATCGCATCAAAGCGCTGCACCGTCTTGAGCTTCTCATTGAAGACGAGGTAACGAAAATCGTTTTCTTGATAGGGTCGTATCTTCAGAACAATAAGACTGCCGATGATCGTGTAGAAGATCTCAGCATCATCGAGCGTCTGATCTGCCTCCGTCACCGGCTCAGCATAGATGCCTTCGCCACTGCTGGTGTTGTCTTCAACCTTAACAGTGAGATCTCCACCGACGGTTTCAACAAAGACTCGGTCTTCGATCGAGACATGAGGATGCTCGCCGCCACGCTGCATGTCACGGTGCGCACGGGTCCATTCAAAGTCTTGCTGCCTCGGGAAACGATACTCGTGATCAGATCGATTCCCCTGGTAGACTAACGTTCCGTCATCTCGCAGAAGCCATTTGAACGTCTTGACGTCCGTGACATCCCGCCCGGCGCGAAAGGCCATGTAGAGGTGGGGCCCAATGACGAGGAACTTCGCAAAGACCGTGTCGCGGTAGTACTTGTAGAGATGGCCGAAGTCATGGAGGAAACTGTCGTCGCCCAAGATATCATCTAGCGGGACTGCGGTGAACGCATGTGTGGCGTTTTCATAGTGGTAAGCCGCAAAGACATCCGAAGGCGCGGTGGTCGACTTTAGACCAATGTGTACATTGAACCCAAAGAGAAAACGCCCCTGACCGATCGCTACCATATCGCGCGGCACACAGTTGTGCTGCGTGGTGACACGTTCTGTGGCAATGAGGCTGGGCTCGATCGCGCCAAAGACATCTTGGCGTTCTCGATTCAGTGACTCAAGCCGTCCGCGCAAGTCATCGCCTTGTGCTTGCAAGCGCTGGCGGATGACCTCGTAGGCACCTGATTCTAACGTTTCTTCCGGCATGATAAAGGTAGCGGGGGGCATCCAGCCCCCGTGTCACGGGCTGGATGCCCGTGCTACATTACGATTACTTGGTGATCTGCTTGATAGCACTACCTGCATTGAGGTTCGCCATGCCATAACGCTTGGCCGCTTCCAAGAGACCTTCCATCTTGCTACGCGAGCCAGAGTCATCCGCAGCGGTGATCATCTGACCGAGAGCCGCGCTCACCGTCAGATTCTTCAAGTCCTCGGTGGAGAATCCGTAGTCGTCTAACCAACGCCTTAGCTGGCCTTGGAAATACTCCGGATCGCCGTTGAAGAAAGTTTCCTTCACATCGGTGAGGGCCTGACTATTGCTCAGGGCGCGATCGACCGCCTTACCCGTCGTGACGGCTCCGGCAATCTTGTCGAAGAACACCGTGTCTCCGCCAATGATATCCACATTCGCATTCTCCAACGCCGTGCCGACAACTTCTGAGTGGCGGGAGGCGATGTCCTTCTGCGCATCTAGGTCAGCCAATTCGATGACTTTGGCTTTCTCCAAGCCCAAGCGGAACTCCTCGTGTTCGCGACCTTCGCCATCAAACTTCTTCATCGCATCTGCTTTCTCCGTGATTCCCTTGGCCTCGGCCAGGGCTTTCAACTCGATGACTTTGGCTTCTGCAGTGCCTTGCTTCTGCGAAGCGGCAGCTTTCGCCTCGATAACCTGCGCTTCACCCAACCCGGTAGCTGCCGATTCGGCAGCAGTGGCTTCTGCTAGAGTCTTCTTGGCAACGGCCGTCTTATCAGCAGCTGCTTGATCCGCCTCGGCTGCGATGATGATCTCATCGGCGTGTAATTCCGCCGCCTGCTTCTGGGCTTCGGCTGCTTTCACTATGCTGTAAAGTTCCTCGTCAGCCTTGAGCTGGGCGGACTCTTTCGCGGCTTCCGCATCTTTGATCTGTTTGACCAATGCTTCCTCGGCTTCCATCTCGGCGAGCGTAATCTTGACCTGTTTCTCGCGATCCGCGCCTGCAAAGGCCTCAGTGTCTTTTATCTTCTCTTGCTCTTCCACCACGGTCTTCTCAACAGCGACGCGTTCCTTAATCACATCTTGAATATTCTTCTTCTCAATCTCGACAGCCTTATCGCGCTCGATGCCCTTCAGCGCCGTCATGCGATCACGTTCGATCTCTTCTAACATACGGTCGCGTTCCACACGTTCGGCTTCGACTACATCCGTTCGCTCCTTGTTCCGTTCGGCCACGATCACTTGGCGATCTTTGTTCTGAGTAGCAATCTCCAGCTCTTCTTCTGTGGCGATGCGGGCCCGCTCCGACTTCAAACGCTCTTCCTCCCCCACCTTCAGCGCTTCCGCCTCTTCGCGTGCTTGCACCGAAGCGATTTCACGCTCTTGCTTCGCCGTGGATTCGGCCAGCTGACGATTTAGCTCAAGAATCGCCTCTTCGGCTTCGACGTCTTGCTGGCGAATAACACGTTCCTTGTCACGATCAATCTGATTCGCCAACTTGGCCTGTTCAGCCGTGAGATCGGTGATCTTCTTAATGCCCTCAGAATCCAGAATATTGTCAGGATTCAACATATCAAGCGACGTCTGCTCCAGGTGATCGATGGCACAGTCATCCAAGACAAAGCCATTCAGGTCGGTGCCGATAATCTTGAGGATCTCTTCACGGAAGGTATCGCGCTCTTGATAGAGTTCAGCGAAGTCAAAGCGTTTGCCCACGGTCTTCAGGGCCTCTGAGAATTTGGCATCGAAGAGATCCTGGATCTCCCGCTGACTCGAGGCGCGCTCACAGCCAATGGCTGAGGCGACACGCTTCACGTCCTGCTCTTCGTTGTTTACCCTCACAAAGTAGACCACTTTGATATCAGCCCGGATGTTGTCCTTACAAATGAGGCCATCCTTCCCCTGGCGATTGATTTCGATGCGCTTCACGGAGATGTCCATGATCTCAGATTTGTGAATCACGGGCACGACTGGCGTTCCGGTAAAGCACACTTTCGTACCACCCATGCCATTGCGAACGAGCGCCTCCCCTTGGTTCACCTTGCGGTAGCACTTGATGATGAGCACCACGAGGCCCACAACGAAGAGGATGCCTGCGGCCATGACGACCTTGCCAAGAGCTGGCAACGGACCTTCGGCGGCGAGTAGGATTGTATCTATTTCTGGTAACATAATCAACTTCAGTAAGAGTTAGGATTCGAGTTTGCGGACAACGTAGGTTTGGGCGTCGTCGAGCGTGTCGACGACCAAGGCACGATCACCCTTGGCCAGTGATTTCTGGCCTTGGGACACACGCACGTGAAGGAGCAAGGGATTGCCAGAGTCATCTTCGGCCTCGGCCTGGCCGAACGTCTCCGTGACTTCACTGGTCTTAATCACACAGGCTCTACCAATGACAGGCCGGTGCTTCTCGCCCTCCTTCAGCTTCCGCATGAGCGGCTTGAGAGGCACGGTAAGGAACTTCGTCAAGAGGAGACTGACAACCCCATTCGCAAATAACCACCCACCAGCAATCAAGAAAGACTGCCCCGGATTGAAGTAGTAATTAAGGGCAACAGCGCCCGCCCAAACGAGCGTGATAAGGACGGAGAGCAGAATCATCAACGGCACTTCTCCAAGATTGAAGAAGCGCAACAAGCCAAGGCCGATCGAACCGCCATGAACCTGTGCATCGACATCGACGTCAGCATCGAGATCAAGGTTAGGCTCTAAAGCATCAGAATCGACAATCCCAAAGACAGTGATCATCCAGAAGAGCACCACGAGCACAAAACACACCGTGATCGGAAAATTGTAGAAACGTAAGGATTCTTGTAGTAGTTCACTCATTCAGCCAAGACACATCTTTTAGACGATGCGCTATCTTAGGCCGTGAGGTCAATCCCGCGATTACAATGCCCGCGCTAGATTCCACCGCTCAGAGATTCCAAATTCTCCTCGAAGAGTGTCAGTTGCTCAAGCTCGGAAGCCTCTTCCTGGCTCCGAAACCGGACTCCAGCGCCTAAAAGCCGCACATGACGGGTGTTTGATCGTTGCCAGCCGTCTTGCAAGAGAGATTTGTAAAGCTTCCACTCAGGCACACTCGTCTGGCGCTCGACGGTGGTATGACGAAAGTCGTTGAACTTCAGCTTCACGAAAGCGCTCTTGACGCTCCGGTCTTTATGCTTCGCAAGATCATCGCACAATTCTTCCCACAACGCCTGTAGCTTGGGGACACTTTCTTCAAAGCAGGTGATATCTTCTGAATAGGTTCGCTCGTTGCTAACGGACTTCCGCTCACGAGAGGGTTGAACCGGACGGTCATCTCGGCCTCGGCTCAAGTGATAAAGTGCGGTCCCGAATCGCCCGAAGCGCCGATGTAACTCGGTAAGAGCATGATTCTGCACATCCCCACAAGTCTCGATGCCAGCCTTCAAGAGACGCTCAGCCGTCTTCGCTCCTACCCCCCAGAGCTTGCGCACTGGCAGGTCTGCCATGAAGCCTTCTATACTATCAGACTTGACCTCGAATTGGCCATCCGGCTTGTTCCAATCACTAGCGATCTTCGCTAAGAGTTTGTTAGGAGCTATTCCAGCAGAAGCCGTAAGTCCTGTCGTCTCGCGAATTTCCGCACGGATCTCCTCGGCCACCGACTCTCCCGAAGAACGCCAGTGGGAGACATCCAAGTAGGCTTCATCCAATGATAAGGGCTCGATCAGCTCCGTATACTTAGTAAAGATGGCGCGAATCTGCTGGGACTCCGCACGATAGACGCCAAACCGAACTGGCATGATGATGAGACTGGGACACTGCCGTAGCGCTTTGAACGCGGGCATCGCGGACCGACAGCCAAACTTGCGGGCCTCGTAATTCGCGGTGGTAAGCACGCCTCTACCGGAAGAGCCGCCTACGGCGACGGGCTTGCCGCGCAGTTCAGGGTGATCACGCACCTCGATCGCCGCATAGAAACAATCCATGTCGATATGGATGATCTTTCTCGGCGATTCTTCAGTCATCGTTCAAGAAAACCAAGCAATCCGCTAAGATTCGCTCCTGCATCGCCGCCATGCACTCAAAATCTTCAGGTGATTTGTCGAGATACCCCGCGAGATGCAGCAAGCCATGCACCATGTAAAGAGCCACTTCATGCTGCCAGGAACGCCCGTACTCCTGTGCCTGGCGTTCTGCGGTATCGATGCTAATGAGAATCTCCCCATGATGAAAAGTGATCACATCCGTAGGGTCTGGAAGACTCATAAAGTCATCATGCACTCGAGCAATGGTGGGATCATTGACAAAGGTGATCTCAATCTCTTCAAGTGCCCGCAGCACCCCCCTGTTACGCTGCACAGCTACGACGCGAGCTAGAGCGCTCTGCCCGAGCTGCTCCAACCAAGCCAAGTCTAACGGATGCTCCCGCTCCGATTGATCACTGAGCAGAACCTTAGGCTGCATCGATGACCCGAAGCCGCTTGCTAGAATTGCCATTCGTGGGCGGAGTTTCATCGGCATCCGACTTCTTGGCCGCCTTTGGATAGGCGATACGGGTGTGTAACATGCTGATGAGCGTCTTCGTAAAGCTCTCTTTTATCTGCGCCAGTTCGCGCATCGTCAGGTCGCAATCATCCAACTGCCCATCCTTCATTCGCATGGACACCATGGTCTCGACAAGTTGCTCGATCTTGGAATGCGTCGGTTTGTCCAACGACCGCGACGCGCTCTCCACCGAGTCCGCCAAACTGATAATGGCGCTCTCTTTGGTCTGTGGAATAGGCCCAGGATAACGGAAATCCTCTTCATTCACTTCAGGAATATCTTCTTCCCGCGCTTTCCCCTCTTCTACCAGCTTTCGGACAGCTTCCTGTTTATCAAGTGCACGACGGTAAAAGTAATACACGAGCGAAGTCCCATGATGCTCCTGAATAACATCAATGACAGGCATCTTTAACTTGTGTTTGAGTGCGAGATCCACGCCCTCTTTCACGTGTGAGTGAATGACGAGCACACTCATACTCGGAGAGAGATCATCGTGCGGGTTGTCCTCCGGATTGATGTTCTCAATGAAGTAGCCCGGTTTTATCAGCTTGCCGATGTCATGGAAATAACTGCAAACCTGACACTGAATGGCACTGGCTCCGACCCGTTCAGCAGCACTCTCTGCCAGTCGAGCCACCACGAGGCTATGATGATAAGTACCTGGTGCCTCGATCGTCATCCTCTTAAGCAACTTGTGGTTGAGATCAGCGAGCTCAAGCCAAGTGATATTCGTTGTGATACCGAAGAGTGTCTCCAACATGGGCAAGAAGCCACCGACAATCCCCGCCGTAATGATACCCACGAGCAGCACCGTGAGAATCTGCACCCCGACCGTGCGTGGACTCATCGCTGAAATATCTGCCGCGAAAGGAATATGTCCTAGCATCAGCGCTAAAACCAGCGAAACAAGTCCCACGTAGCAACCTGCGCGCATGAGGCAACCACGTTTGCGTAGATCATGGGTCGCATACACCGCAACCACGCCTGCCAACAAACTCCCGATGAGAAAATCAAAGAGAAGGGACTGCTCAATGATGAGACAGCCAAAGATGGCCGAGAAGATCGTGGCAAAGATCGCCTGACGACGTCCTAACAAAACCGACAACGCCATTGGAGCGAGCGCATACGGGATCAATAAGAAAAGGAAATGACGGCTCGTATCCGGGGTTTGGCTAAGCGCCGGCAAGAGATCCACCACAATGCCACATAGCCTAACCAAACTTACCTGGAGCAACACGGCACCGTACATAAGCAAGCTACGACCATTATGCGCAAAACTAATTGGGTGATTTGCGTAAAACTGAACAAACGACGCGATGAAAATCAGTCCACCGACCACGGAAGCCTTGAGCGCGTCCTGCCCGTAGACATGACCCACATCCGTGGAATAGATCAGGCCGACCAGCCCCGCATAGAATCCCAGGAAAATGAGAGCCTTGAGGAACGGGTTCTGCTCTAGCAATTGCCGAAACTCGCTCTCTCCCTGCTTGCGTCTCCGACGACTGGTCGCCAAGCCGCGCCGCTGCAATTGAAGGCGTTTTAAAGAACGTAACATCGATGAAGAGGGAGGGACGCAAGGGCCAAACCAATCTACCGTTCAACCAGCACTCACACGTGCTAGATCAGATCGAAAGGAGAGGTTTCGGTTCATTGCGGCCCTGATCCTAAGCCTTGCAAAGTGTCTGCCAAGCGATTTCCACTCGTTCATTTAGGTCTACAAGCTATTGACAAAACCTAAATACTCGCTTTGCCCTAGAGCCATCTATAATCGGGCACCTCTACCAGATTCAATATCGACTAATTACCTAGTGAAAGAGCCTCTCGAAGCCTGAATTTTCCAGAGATCGATCGGCATTTCGTCGGGAATCCCGGTCCTAAAGATGGAAGCCAAGGATCTGCTCTCTGCTACATTTACAAGTGTCCGACAGACACGGATTCTCGTGTACGATGATGATTCCACTAGGTTCTCATCTTCGATTGAACGTCCGTTAGAGCGCATTCCTATTGCCACCCTCTCAATTACCAAGAAGAGTGCTAGCAGTGAACGAGGAAGACGATAAGAATAAATTGAGGGAGAGCATGCCTTCCGTTCCATTCAAGGCGAAAGACCGTATTCAGGACATGCGCGAATCAGATCGACCTCGCGAGAAGCTCGCCCGGAGCGGTGCTCGTCATCTTACAGATGCCGAACTTCTTGCCATCTTCTTTCGTATTGGGATCCGAGGAAAGAACGCCATCACGATGAGTCGAGAACTCATTGAGAAATATGGTAGTCTCCAAGCACTATCCCGCCTCACCGTCGACCAATTATCGAAGACAAACAAAGGCATTGGCCCAGCAAAGGCAGCCGAACTGGTAGCCGTCTTTGAGATGGGACGGCGCTTGGCAGCGGAGCAATTGGAGGACGTGCCCCTCAATCAACCAGACCGGGTTTATGCACTCCTTGCCTCCGAGATGCAGCAGTTGCAGGCGGAATCACTCCGTGTGCTCTTGCTGAACACCCGATTGCGTTTGGTGAAAGCAGAAGAGATTTCCAGAGGGAGCATCAGCGAGACCGTCGCGCACCCTCGAGACATTCTCCATCCCGTGCTGCTACATCGATGTCACGGGTTTGTCCTGGTCCACAATCACCCCTCAGGAGATCCCGAGCCCAGCTCTGCCGATCGGACGTTAACTCGGCGCGTGAGGGAGGCGGCTGATCTTATGCGCGTGGAAATGTTAGACCACATCATCATCGGCCATCCCTCAGTACACGGCGATGCTGGTCCGGGCTACTTCAGTTTTAAAGAGCACGGCATGCTTTGAGCTTCTTCCGGCTCATCCAATATTGCAGGGCCAAGGATCCTACCATAAGAATCACGAAAGCGAGTGCCAGTGGCCGAGCGAAGAAAGGCATTGAGCTTCCTCCAGAATCGATGAGTGCGCGACGTAGATTCCCTCCTACCATGGGGCCAAGGATGAGGCCAATGACTAGCGGAGCTGCTGGATAGCCTTGTTCCTCCAGAAAGTAGGCGACCACACCAAAGCCGAGCATGAAGCCGACATCCCAGAGACTGTTAGAAAAAGCATAGGCTCCAATCACGGAGAAAAGCGCCACCATGGGCATGAGAAAAGCTGTCGGAATTCATAAGATATGAGTGGAGACTCGACTTAAAAGAAATCCTAACACCAGCATGACAATCGACGCCCGTAACAGAATGGCAGCCATCTGCGGAATAAAGTGAGGCATCTTCTCGACAAGATTCGGTCCAGGAATGGCGTGATTGAGCGACAAGGCGCCCAACAACATCGTCGCAGGAGGTGATCCAGGAATCCCCAATGTCAGCAACGGAATCAGGGCACCGCCGATGCCGGCGTTGTTGGCCGACTCCGCAGCGACAAGGCCTTCCATCGAACCCTGACCAAACTTCTCAGGCTCCTTGCTCACCTTCTTTGCCGTGTCCTACGACAGCCACGCCGCGATGTCTTCGCCGACACTAGGAATCGAGCCTACCCCCACCCCCAACATGCCAGAACGGATTGCATTGAGAATATTCCCTTTTAGAATTCTCCACTGGGGCAACAACCGAGTGATCTTGGGGGGGCTTGCCCGCTGATGTCGGACGCATCATCGCTAGAATGATCTGAGGAACCGCAAAGGCACCGAGAAATACTGGGATTGCATTGAAACCATTCGTCAACTCTGTCGTGCCGAAGGTAAACCGGTGATAGCCATGAATGGCATCGATGCCAATCGTCGCTAAAAGAATGCCCAACAAACCCGCGATCCATCCTTTGATCGGTGTATCTGGCGCCGTGAGAGAGCCACAGATGAGCACTCCGAACAGCGCCAGCAGGAAATTCTCCGTCGACTGAAACTTCAAGGCCGACGCACTCAAGACAGGCACCAGCATTGCAAGCTCCCCAAACACCGTGCCGGCAAAGGACATGATCGTAGCGGTAGCGATGGCTTCTCCACCGCGCCCTTGTTTACAGAGCGGGTGCCCTTCCAACGCCGTCGCCGCTCCGGCTGCGGTGCCAGGAATGTTAAGAAGCACGGCCGGGTGACACCCGCAGTAGATTGCTCCGACATACACGCTCATCAGCGCAACCATCGTCGTTTCCAACGGGAGCTCCAGGGTTGAAGTCGCCGTGGTCAGCAGCGCGATACCTAACGTTGCCGTCAATCCAGGCAAGGCCCCAAACACAATCCCCATGACAACGGCAGCGACGAGCACCAACGCATGGGTGAGGCTTTAGATCTGGCCCAACTGTTGGCCAAACAAGGTGAACGTTTCGATCATACGCTAGGGCAAAGGCACACGTAAGGGTCCACTGAAAAGCGCGGCAACACCCCAAGCAAACAACACCGCTCCGACCAAGATGGCCACAATCACCCCACGACTCGGAAACCGCTCACCAGGCCGATAGAAACCAAGTGCAAAGACACTGAGGAACAGCGTGCTAAATCCAACAAATGGCAGCACTTGCCATTTCAATCTGTGTCTTGCCCAGGGAGGTCAAGACAGCGCTTAGTATCGCAGATGAACCGGCGTCTCAGCCACAGCAAAACTATCCTATTCACTTTAAAAGAATCCAATGCCCCCCCGCCCGCTAGCGTGGAACATGGCCCTTCTCGATATCCACGCAATCCCAATATGATTCTCCATAGTCAAAGAAGATCTCGTCGCCTGGAAGGATCTCTTTCATGGCAGAAATCCTTGCCTTCTTCCAGCGAGACGACGTGATGAGCTCCGCGTTTGGCTTCGTTTCGTCGTGATTGACGAAGCGGGTGTAGTTTGCCCAAGCCCCTTCACCCCAGATCCAGCAATCCTTACAGACCCAAACAAGATACAGCGAGTTGACGTAGGGCTCTGAATTCGCCTCAGCGTCCGTGAGGAGCTTGCCTGTATATGGCCCGATAGTATCGTTAGGAAGAAGGTGAACCTTTGAAAACAAACCGTCCCCAGCTTCAGGAATGGTCGACTTCTTTACTTCGAAATCGTCTTCGGTCCACACCATAGGGGTTTGAGTTCGCTTCCTTGACATCTCGAAACGGAATTAGCCCCTCACCACACACTTGTCCAAGAAACAACTGAGAATTGTGTCAGTTTGACAACCATCAGCATTCAACATAAAAGCTAGAGGAGTTTAAAGACAAAAGTTCAATCCGGAACTCTCACAAACACGCTAACACCAAGGCGAAAGTCGATTAAACCTTCATGATCTCTTTCTCTTTCGCCGAGACCTGTTCGTCGATTTGCTTCACACTGGCATCTGTGAGCCCTTGGATCTCTTTCTCCAATCGACGCAAATCATCTTCGGTTATCTCTTTTTCCTTCTCAAGCTTCTTCACCTTGTCAATGCCGTCCTTGCGAACACCTCGCACACGCACACGTGAATCTTCAGCCATCCCCTTCACCACTTTGACTAAATCTCGGCGTCGCTCCTCTGAAAGTTCTGGAATAGGCAGGCGGATATTCTTGCCATCGACATTCGGATTGATCCCAAGCTTGGACTCTTTCAGACCACGCTCGATATCCTGCGTTGTGCTTGGATCAAAGGGCTGCACGACAATCAGCCGCGGCTCTGGCGTGGTGATCATGGCAAGCTGCTTCAACTTCATGGACGAGCCATAGCTCGCCACGTGAATATCAATCCCCTCGACAAGCGTCGGCGAAGCCTTGCCCGTTCGGACGCCGGCAAATTCCTGGACCATGTGGCCCACAGCCTTCTTCATGCCCTCTTCAGTTTCGAGTATTGCGGTATCAGCGTCCATGGGTGCAAATAGATTTAAAGGTAGTCGTGGTGGAAAGAAGTTTTAGGAATCGGCATACTTCGTCGGCTGGCCAACCAAGGTCCCGATGGGATCACCAGTGAGAGCTCGACTAATATTGCCAGGTTCCATCATGTCAAAGACGACAATGGGTTTATCATTGTCCATGCAAAGACTGAAGGCCGTGCTATCGAGCACACCTAAGCGCTGAGTCAACGCATCGTAAAACGAAATGGTTTCGTAGCGTTTCGCACCAGGATCTTCCGAGGGATCGGCGTCGTAAACCCCATCCACTTTGGTTGCTTTGAGAATGACATCGGCGCCGATCTCACTTGCTCGTAAAGCAGCCGTTGTGTCCGTGGAGAAGAACGGATTTCCCGTGCCTGCCCCAAAGATCACGACGCGCCCCAACTCAAGATGGCGCATGGCTTTGCGACGAATGAAAGGCTCGGCCACGTTTTTCATTTCAATAGCCGTCTGCACGCGCGTGGGCACGTCCATCTCCTCTAACATACTCTGCAAGGCCAATGAGTTCATCACGGTGGCTAGCATGCCCATGTAATCCGCCGTCGACCGTTCCATGCCTTTGTTCGCCGCCGAAATACCACGCCAGAAATTGCCACCACCCACGACAAGGGCGATCTCGATCCCCGACTGGTGGGCCTCCTTGATCTCCGCCGCCATCCTTTCCACGATCGGGGGAGAGATGTTGTCCTGACCACCTGTCCCGCGAAGCGCTTCCCCACTCAATTTGAGGACCACACGCTTGAAAGATCGTCGGTTGGCGTTGGCGGGCATAGGATTCTCGAGAGTTAAGCAGAAAGCGATCAACGACTCAACAGGGAAAAGCCGTCCCCAGGGCTCCTTAATGGCCAACACGTCGCCTCCTGACATTTCAGCTGTCGCTAGATCGGCGTCCATATCTCAACGAAACCCGGGCGAACGCCTCCTCGCTCCATCATCGATGGTTTTATTACCAATACACGGCGGGAAGCTTAGTGCTCCCTCCATGAGATTCGAAAGTAGATTTCCTGATAGCATGTCCATCCTGTTCATTCGGTCGCTGCTACGTCACGCTGGAGCGTAATTCTGTTGCAAGCCACACTAACTCACCCTACCCATACCGAGCTTGTGAAAACTTTCACAAGCCCACCCGAACAACCATGATGATCGCGAATACGGAGCGTTCCAAAGCATGTCTCGAAAGGATCAAGCCTCACCTGAAGCAAGTCGAAGCCGCTATTCTGGACCAGGCAAACGCCTTCGATCCTGCAGTAGCCGGTTATATCGAGTATTTACTCGATACCGGCGGGAAGCGCCTCCGACCCAATCTTGCAATCGTTACAGGTGGCGCCGTCGGCGGTGAGCCAAACGGAGAACACCGCCGCCTCGGCCTTATTCTAGAACTGATTCACATCGCCACCTTGGTCCATGATGACATCATGGACGGTGCCCAAATGCGCCGTCAGATTCCCACCGCCTCGGCGAAATGGGGGCAGTCGCTTTCTGTGCTTCTTGGCGACGCCCTCTTCGCACACGCCCTCCAACTCACGTCCGAATTTGAGGATTCTGCCATTCCGAGGCTCATCACGCAAGCTTCCAAGGATGTGTGCACCGGCGAAATCATCCAGACTCAGCGCCGTTTCGACCTGAGCTTAAGCAAGCAGGACTACTTCAAAATCATAGAAATGAAGACTGGGGCACTTTTCGCTGCCGCAACCGAAGGTGCTGCACGCATATCTTCGGAGGACCAAGCCACTGCTGACAACTTGCGAGACTACGGTATGAAGCTCGGCACGGCTTACCAGATCTACGATGACAGCCTCGATCTTCTCGGAAACGAGGCCGACGCCGGCAAAACCCTCGGCACAGATCTTGAAAAGGGCAAATTGACCCTTCCCGTAATTCACCTCATCGAGAAGGCCACCGAAACCCAGAAGACCAAGCTCAACAAGCTCATCATCAACCGCGAGCCCCTCGACACTGGTATTCTCGCCGGCATCGCTGACTACGAAGGCGCCATCGAGCGCAGCCTGCAGGAGGCCCGATTGCTACTGCATGAGGCAACGGACTGCCTGGCCGGGCTAGATGACAGCCCCTACAGGGATGGCCTCCTTGGGATCGCAGACCACGTCGAGAAACTCGTCGATGGCTGCCAGGTATCTTCCTATTGACAAGGGTAGGCGCGTCGATAGGATGCCGACTCCCTGCGCGTCGCCTGGACTCTATCCCGGCACCGTTTGTGGACCTCAAAACGACTTTCCTTAGCCTGCACGCATCATGAAACGGACCTTTCAGCCTTCCAAGAGATCTCGTAAGAACCAGCACGGTTTCCGTGCACGCATGAGCACCAAGGCCGGTCGCGACATCATTCGCAAACGCCGTCAGAAGGGGCGAAAGCGTCTCATCCCACGCGGCGCGGAAAATGATTACAAGCGCCACACCGTTCAGCACGGCCGTTAACGCTTTAGGCGTCCTCCTACGGCTGTGTGGTGGCGTTCGTGGAAACGCGATTCCTCGTCCCTATGAAACGGTGCCATCGCATGAAGAACGGTAGCGACTTTGCTCGTCTCCGTCGCGAAGGCCGCTCGCAAGGCGGGAAATATTTCGTCCTCTCAGTCCTGAACGATCCCAAGGCGACCAACGCTGAGGGCACTCCCTATCTGGCTGGTCTTATCACGTCGAAGAAAGTCGGCATCGCCGTCGTCCGAAATCGCGTCCGGAGAAGACTGCGCGCCATCATCGATCAACTTTCTGATCGAATCGTGCCCGGCACGATGCTTGTCGTGATCGCACGCTACACCGCGCCCAAGGCACACTATCAAGATCTCGTGGCGGATCTTGAGTTGCTCGCAAAACGGGCTGGCATTCTCACGAAACTTCCTAGCACGACACCCTAATGGCACTCGTTATCAAAGTGCTCATTCGAATCTATCAGCGCGTACTCTCGCCCATGCTGAAATGGGTTACGACCGGAGACCCTCAAGGGTCCCTCTGTCGTTACGAGCCGACGTGCTCGCATTACTGTGAGGAAGCGGTCTGTCGTCACGGCGCTTTCAAAGGGCTATGGTACACCTTCCGCCGACTCGCACGCTGTCATCCTTGGGGCGGCCACGGCTACGATCCCGTACCGCCCGTTCGTCAGACCTCCTCTTCTACACGCTAACGTACCTCCCAAATCATTTCTATGGATAAAACCGCCTGGATTGTCGTCACTCTCTGCACCATCGGCCTCGTTCTTCTCTTCCAGAAGTCCGCCAAAGAAGCATCTGAAGCTCAGGAGTTTGCTGCGGAACAAGCCGAGATTGCCCGAATGGCAGAGGCGGAAGAGAATCTAGCCGCTGGCGATGCCGAGGACCCTGACGTTGAGGAAGCCGAGGTTCCAGCAGCACCCGTCATTCCTGATAACATCACCCAACTGCCAGCAAGCGAACTTGTTCTTGAAAACGATGAAGCCAAGTATCAGTTTAGCCAAGTCGGTGGCGGCGTTCAGTACGTTACGCTAAAGAGCCACCGCGCCTTTCCTGAAGGTCAGGTCGTCCTGAATCAGAACGGCAAGGCCCCCATTGGCGCGCTCACCGGACGAGACGCTCTCATGGCGACTCCGATTGTCTATGAACCCACCGCGGCTGTTGATGGCAAGATCGTCTTCACTGGGCTGAATCCGGACACAAGGATTCAGATCACCAAGACCTACTCACAAACAGACGATCCTTACACCCTGGATCTGGTCGTCAAACTCGAGAACAAGAGCGGAGTCAATCACTCCAGCAGCGATTACTACGTCCATACCGGCGCCATCGAGCATATCCATCACAAGGAATTACCCATCTACCTTTCCTACAGCTGGTGCGAGGATGGTGAGGCAGACAAAGAGGCCATCAATTGGTTCAACGGCGGCGGCTTCATTTTTAAAGATCCGCCTCAATCTGTACTAGAAGCAAATGGTAAGGCCCTGCAATGGGCCGGTCCTACCAATCAGTTCTATGCCAGCCTCATAGTCCCAGACGAGACGCGACCAGGGAGCACCTGGGCGCGTCGAAGTCCGGTTACCCTAGCAGACGCCCCAGACGAACCCGAGGGCACCTATCACAGTCTTTACGGGGCCATGAGTTTCCCAGAGATCATGTTAGCAGATGGTGAGTCCAGCAGCCACAAGTTTAAAATATTCACTGGCCCACGCGAGTTGAAGCGCATGGAAGCTCTCGGTCATAACATGAAACAAGTCATGCACTACGACGACATGCCTGTTTTCGGTGGCATGTTCGGCATCATTCCCCTTCTCGCAACCACCTTACTCAAGTTGATGATTTGGCTCGCCGGCATCTTTGGCAATTGGGGTGTCGCCATCCTGATTGTCACCGCCATCATCCGGATCTGTATCTGGCCTCTCCACGCGAAATCCACCGCTACCATGAAGCGGATGTCCAAACTCGCCCCCATGATGACCGAGCTAAAGGAGAAGCACGCGGACGACCCGCAGAAGATGCAGCAAGAGACCATGAAGCTCTATCGTGATTATGGGATCAATCCTTTGGGCGGTTGTCTTCCTGTCTTCCTTCAGCTCCCCATTTTCCTCAGTTTCTACAAGATGCTACAATCCGCCGTCGAGCTGCGCGACCAACACTTTCTCTGGGTGAAAGACCTCGCCATGCCGGATGCGATCTATAACTTCGAAAACTTTTCCCTCTTAGGTGTCTCCAGTTTGAATCTGATGCCATTGCTCATGGCAATCACCATGATCATCCAGATGAAAGTGGGCCCCAAGGCAGGCGACAAGATGCAGCAACGAATCTTCATGTTCATGCCGCTGATCTTTCTCTTCATCTGCTACAACTTCGCCTCTGCCCTAGCGCTCTACTGGACAGGTCAGAATATCTTTAGTATTGCTCAAACATGGCTCATGAACCGCCGCCCCGAGCCCGAACTCGTCAAACGCCCGGCCAAGAAGCGCATGTCCCTTCAGGACATGCAAAAAGCTCGCGCTTCCGGTAACAAGCCTGAGAAGAAGACTAAGAAACGCAAACCACGTACCGGCGGTTAATCAAATCACCGAAGCCAACACCCGATCTACCTACCACGCCATGAGTGAATCGACAGAAATCATCAGCAAAGCGAAGGACGTTATCGATACGATGTTAGGTTATCTCGGCTTTGTCGTCCAAGTCGAAGAAGACAACACCCACCCCGGCGGAGGCCTTCACATCTTCACCAAAGAGGCCGAAGTCCTCATCGGAAAAGACGGCAAACGGCTCGAAGACATTCAGTATCTCATCAACCGGATCGTTCACCAACACTACCCCAAGGCCAAGCGTCTCCGCATCGACATCGAGCACTACCGCTCCATGCAAGACGACGCCCTGGTGCAGCGCGTGCAAGAGCACGCTGATAAAGTGCGGCAAACAGGTCGCGCGATCAAGCTCTGGGCGATGAACTCCTACCACCGTCGCCTCATCCACAATACCTTCAAAGAAGATCCCATGATCGATACCTGGAGCCCAAGAGACTCCGCCAAGGTCAAACGGATTACCCTTATTCGTAAGAAGACCGACGGCTGATTCCGATAGGCAGCTCCGCTCGGCCAAGCTCGTGTTCACCTTATCCCCACGATCCAGCTTCGCCGCTTGCTACAAATACCAACAATTAGGCGCTTGTTAGTCTCTGCGGAGTATTGATAGGTAAAAGCAGTACCTTGAGGACATTGTAGTTGCGGATAATACTATCGTGGACACCGGAACCGATTGTCTTCAGTTCAGCGGAGAATTCGCAGTTCTGCGATTCGACTCAGAAAGAGTTTCACATTCGAAGGAACGTCCATAAGTTCCTCATGGAACTTACATGAATTTCGAAGATAGGTTTATGAATTTCGCGGGAGGCCATGCACCCCTAATCTTTATCCTATCGCTTGCGATCCTGGGATTTCATTTAGCCAATGAGGAAAGCGGAGGTTACTTGCCCAAAGAAGGGCACCAACGTCATATCCCCTCATCTCTCGGTGAAAAGACAGCTACGACTCAAGATCATTCAAGCCGTTTGGCGGACCCAAACAACTTGAGTTGGAGTGCGGATCTCGTCGATTGGCAACACACCAAAGACATTTCCGACATGATTGCTACGAGCAATCAAGCCTCCATCGCTCTTGATATTACTCAGCAGAGCAGCAGCAGTCCTGACAGTACGACTCATCCACAATCAGCAAACACGGATACTGCGGCACCCTACGGTAGCACACTGCCCCATCTAAGCCCACAGGGCTCTTCGACGGAACAGGTAACGTTCACTTGGCAACAGATTGGAGACACAGGAAATCCAAGCATGACGACGACCCCGAGCGGCCAAGTGAACACTAGTGTGACTGTCGGTCGTATGGACGAGGAGTATGCGATCACCAAATACGAAGTCTCAAATTCGCAGTGGGCGGCTTTCCTGAATGCAAAAGCCTGCGAAAGTGATCCCCATGGGCTCTACAATCCTCAGCACTCCAGCCATCATTGGGGAGGTATTATGCGCTCTGGATCGGGTCCCTATACTTATGCACCAAAAGCAGGGCGGGAGAATTACCCTGTCAATTTCGTCAGCGTCATGGATGTCGCGAGATTTGTAAACTGGCTTCAAAACGGCCAGGGAAATGCTGACACAGAAGACGGCACCTACGATATGGACCAAGCCCCTCTGATTACCCGTAAAGGCGGATCACAAATCTATATCCCAAATGAGAATGAATGGCACAAGGCAGCTTACTATGACCCACGCATCGAATCCGAAGGCGGTCCTCCCAGTGACACACACTATTGGCTGTATCCAACTTTGGGAAATAATACTCCAAATAAGGCAACCGTTCAAAACGGAGTGATTACCAATTCTGAACTGCCTAATCTCGCAAATTATGATCACTCGGCCAATGACCTCGACGGACAATGCAGGGTCAACACCGGAGGTGTGAACTGTGAAAGTTACTATGGTGTCCGACACATGGGAGGGAATGTTGTGGAATGGATCGAAGATCGCCATTCAACCTCGAATCCCACTTGGTACGATCTTCGCGGTGGGGATTGGGAGAATAGCCACTGGGACCAGCGCAACCACTTTATCAACGCCGCTCAACCCTTCTACGAATCGACTGACAATGGTATACGCCTCGCAGCCAGTCTCGGCTATTTAGATCGGGAAGAACCCGGCGGCAGTAGCGGTGGTGGCGACGACGGCTGTGGACTCGATGAAGTAGCTGAGCCATTCATAAACCAACCTTTCATCAAAGACACAAATACCATAGCACTCTATCATTTCACAAACAGCTTGGCCGATTCTTCAGATCATTCTTTCCACCTGAATGTAGCAGGCGGCACCACAAATTTCACCAGCGAGGGACTGGACTGGATGCTGTCACCAAGTGGCTCCGCTCTGTGCTTCTCGGGCGTCGGTGACGAGGTCACTGTCGACATCCCAGACTCATTGATCCTCCCACATTCTGGAGCTGAGTTCACTATAGAATGGTATCAGAAGGTAGACTGCTTAGCCACGGCGGGGACGTCTGTTACTTTGATAGAGCTCGAACAAAGTTACGACACACATTTCCGTCTGCGAAAAGACACTTGGGCAGACCCTATCGTTCCGACCATTGGTGTTGCTGGCACCGATCTATTGGACGAGACGAACATGGCACTGCACTTTAAATTTGGCGCTTGGCAGAAGATGCGGATCACATTCGACTCTAGCTCAACAACTCGAGGCTATATCGATGGCCAGCTTATCGCTACCATCACGGTGGACCCAAACATTGGGACGAGTAATGACTGGACATTAAGCTTAGGCAACTTTGATGGATGCATCGACGAACTGCGGCTTAGCAATACGGTTCGTCCAGATGAGACAAGTCTCGATGGCAGTTCTTCAGAATATCAGCAATGGGCAGCCATCGCCTTTGCCAGCCTCCCACAAGGCGCGTCTGACCCAGATGCCCAACTATTGGCAAACCCCGACGGAGACGAAGCCACAAACCTATTCGAATTCGCTACGGCAACCGATCCGCTCGATCGAACCGATGCGCGAGGCGTTCAGGGAGAAATAGAGGTCATCGATGGCGACTCCTATATGGTGGTAAAATATCGCCGACTGAAGTCAGGAAACCAGCTATCCAACACCCATTACGAGAAAGGTTCGTTGGCCTACTATCTCGAGTCCAGTGATGGACTGACCGCGACCTGGAAGGAGGAACCGGCGAGTTGGGACACGCCTCAATCAGTCGTCGACCACGGAGATGGAACGGAGACCGTAGAAGTAAAGACCCATATCGATGCCATCATCCGCCGCTTCGTTAGGCTACGAATAGCCACGACACCTTAGACCGCTTTGAATCGGTAACCAACGCCACGCAAAGTCTCGATAAGAGGCGGATCAAAATCGCGATCCACCTTGTTTCGAAGGCGTCGAATGCAGACGTCGACAAGATTCGTCCCGGGATCAAAGTGCATGCCCCACACGTGGGTGTAGATCTGCGTCCGCGTGAACACCCGGCCAGGCGAGCGCATGAGATACTCTAGCAAGGCAAATTCACGTTGCGTCAGGGTAATCTCCTGCCCAGCTCGTTCCACATCGCGCGTAAGAATATTTACTTTGAGGTCGGCAGCTGAGAGGACATTGGTACCTTGGCCAGACGAACGACGAACGAGGGATTGCAGGCGCACAACAAGCTCCTCCACGTAAAAGGGCTTTGTCAGGTAATCATCCGCGCCTACATGAAAACCTTCCACGCGTTCGTTCAGCTCACTCCGTGCCGTGAGCAGCATGACAGGGACAGCATTTCCCTTGTCCCGCAAACCACGAAGCACACTGAGGCCGTCTCGACCTGGGAGCATGATATCAAGCACGATTGCGTCAAAGGGCTCTTCACACGCAAGTTCGTAAGCGGTGTTGCCATCTCGGGCCAATTCCACAACGAAGCCGTGCTCTTCTAGGCCTTTTTTAACAAAGTCAGCAATCTTGGCTTGGTCTTCGACAACGAGGATTCGCATGGTATTTGTTAGAGACCAATGATCTTAGTGAGGCCGTTCCATATCTTGGCCCAGAAATTGCCCGCCTGTCGATGATGTTCCGCTCGCGATACCTGCTGACAGAGAAAGACTCCCTGACCTGAGAAGAGGTCATCAAACAGTGGGTTGTGGTCGCGCAGGTAGGAAATAAACGTTTCTGATCGCCGACTACGGTAACTTAGGGACGGCGTGAATCCAATGGTGGCCAACTGATTGGTGCGGCGCTCGTTCCCCTCCTGAACATTGTCCACTGTGAGGCGCTCCGCTCGAACGCCGCGGTAAGCCCAGGCGACTAGTTTCACCGGACCACGGAACTCGAAGTAGCGGAACTGTAAAGTGATCCAAGCATGGAGAGAAAAGAAACGCCAATGGGAGCGCACCCGCGGTTCCTCATCACCACTGTTTTGGATCAGGGCAGCGAGGAAGCTGGGCCGACATACAACTGCCCCACCCTCAGGGACTTCCACCACAGCCATCTCAACTTCAGCATCCGTCTGGCTCGAAAGCGTTAATCGTCGCTGAGCTCCCGGCACTCGATTGGTCACTCGGGTCAGAAGAAAGAGGCCAGCCGCTAAGCAAGAGAAGGGGTATTTCCAGCTAAAAACAAATTTGGTCTTTTTGATGAGATCCTCGTCCGACGCCTGATAGAACTTATGCTGAATGGTGGCACTTTCACCGGTCTCCAACACGACTTGCTGCGCCACCGCAGTCTTTGTTACTCGGATAGGAGCATGGGCCGCAGTCTTCAAAGCAACAGGACGACCAAACGATAACAAAGGGGCCCAAAAGTAGTATAGTGCAATCTTTGCTAGTATTGGTAAAAAGATGATCGATAAACTCAACCAGATGAGCGGTTTTCCTACCTTCTCAAAAGCTGCTTCTAAAAAGTCTTGCGACTTCGCAACCCTACCTTCCCAGCGGTCTGCCTCGCTCTTTACGCGATCACGCTCCTCTTTTGCCACCGTCAATCGTTCGAGCGCACCTTCGCGTTCTTCCTGAAGCTTTAACTCATGAGAACCCGCTGAGTCTTCGATCGCCTCACGCTGGGCGATCACATCCTTCGCTTTGGCCAAGAGATCAGCTTGTTTGGCTCGGCTTTCATTGATGCGCTTACTCAGTTCGCTCTGTTGTTTCTCCGTGTCGACGCCACGCAGCTTATTCCAAAATTCAAGCGCACGTGCTTTGACTCCCTGCAACGCGGCTAACTGATCTTGCCAGGCTCTCATCTGTCCCTGACGAACTTCCAGTTCACGCTGCAATTTAATTCGGGCGGCCTCAACGCTCTTAAGCTTTTCGTCGAGATCCTGTTTCAAGGCAGCTACCTTCTCTTCCAACAGTCTCGTTTCCTCTTGGATGCGCTGCACGACACGCTCTTTGTATGCTAGCTCCTCAGGTAGACGCTCAAGGTACTTCTGACTCGCTAAATAGAGCGCGAACCCGCCAAGCACGAGCGTCCAAATAACCAAGAGCATAGCTGCCTTGGAAAAAAGCCACCTTAGGACATTGGTGAAGATCCCAATCATGTTGCCTTATAACCTACCTCACATCCTCTCCATGTCCATGGCAGCACGCAAGGCCTGCACCCGGGCCGGATCCACGGGTTGAGCCAAGAGCCCATCCACTTTAACGCTTGTACCTACAATAAGCCCATCGGCAAATTCCAAGAGTCGTGGTGCTGACTCAACACTCGACCCAGAGCCCACATAAATGGCCGCTTCTGGGCATGCCTGCCGAACAACACGAAGATCATCGGCATCCACAGACTCACCCGTGGCCACTCCGGACACAATCAGCGCATCTGCTAGTCCTCGATGAAGGGCGTCCTTCGCTGCGTCTTCGAGAGAGCCACCTCCAAGCGGCTGGGCATGCTTCACATGGACATCCGCCCAAATGGCAACCTTAGGACAAAGAACCTGCCGCTTCCTCACAGTTTCATATGCTTGTCCCTCGATGACGCCCTGGTCGGTGACCATAGTACCCGAGTGTACGTTGACACGAATGAACTTACCTCCACACGTCGCAGCTAAACCCAATCCTGACATTGGGTCGTTACGAAGAACATTGAATCCAAAGGGCAACGTGATCTTCGCTACCTGACGTAAATGAGAAAACACGGTTGCCATGGCCGCGACGGTTTCGGCTGGAACCCGTTCCGAAGTGAAAGGGACATCACCAAAATTCTCAATGACGAGCGCATCTGCACCTCCCTCAGCAAATGCTTTCGCATCCTCTGCTGCATGCTCACAAACGGCACTCATGGAACCACCCCAGCGTGGTGCGCCCGGAAGAGGGAGAAGGTGGACAACGCCAATAAGCTGTGGCATCATGTTAGTCATGTTACTGATCGAAGATTTCTACTAGGCCCCGTTTTAAGCAGTATTCCCCGCCCACAATGAGCAGCTTATCTTGCTCGACAAGACGTTCGAGAATTACCGAGTCGCGTTGGAGCTGATTCACCGAAGCCCTGATATTTGCCCGAATGGCGTGAGGCATGAGTGCCTCTGACGTCAATTCGGGCTTTGTTTCTACCAAAGTTGCCACTGCAGGAGAAATCCGATCAACGATAGATTTTAAGTTAGGAGATTGATTCTTTGTCGGACGTTCGAGCTCCGCTAACGTCGCTTTAACAGCTCCACAATTTGAGTGCCCTAGCACGACAACGAGCCGCGTACCGAACTGCTCGACCGCAAACTCGACACTACCGATTTGGGACGGTGCCACGATATTCCCCGCCACCCGGATGACAAAGAGATCACCGAGGCCTTGGTCAAAGATCATCTCCAACGGTGCCCGCGAATCTGAGCACCCCAGAACGACGGCAAAGGGCCTTTGCCCTGCCAAGAGTTCGTGCCGCCGGCTCTGCGTTGGCAAGGCACTCTTGTCCTGCACCCCCATGACAAAACGTTGATTTCCTTCGAGGAGACGAGAGAGAGCTTCTTGAGCGGTTATCATGATTGATGTGATCGTAGTGCGTTAATCTAAGTTAAGCTTGTCGCCGCAGACACGACAATAACGCGCGTCTGAGGTGTGAACTTGCGCCCCACAATTGCTGCAAGCCCGATTGCTATAATCTTGTTTCCGCTTCATTTGGCGATTGATTTCCGCTCCAACGATCCCCGTTGGAACCGCGATAATAGCATAGCCAGTGATCATGGCAAACGATGCGAGAAATTTCCCTAACGGATGCAGAGGAGCGATGTCCCCGTAGCCAACGGTTGTGATGGTGACAATCGCCCAGTAGGTAGACTCGGGTATGCTTGAGAACGCAGGGTTGGAAGGGCCTTCCACGATATACATAATCGTTCCCATAATGATCGCCATCGTCACGACAGCAAAGAGGAAGACGACTATCTTCGGGCGACTAGCTCTGAGAGCCATCAGAATCAGGTTTGCTCCACCGATGTAACGCGCCATCTTGAAGATACGAAAAAGACGTAAAAGGCGAAGAATCCGGATCGTCGTAAGATAGTGCGCCTGCTCGGGAACGGCAAACAAGGCCAAGTAAGTGGGAATGATAGACAGAAAATCGACGATTCCGAAGAATGAGAAAGCATACTTCAACGGCTGCTTTACAGAAATAAGGCGCAACACGTATTCAATAGTGAAGAGTATCGTGAACACCCACTCTGCGCCCATGAACCAATCTCCATAGCTGGCATTGAAGCTATCAACAGTCTCTAGCATGACCAAAGTCACCGATAGCGCAATGGAAACGAGCAAGATGATATCGAAAAACCGCCCACTGAACGTATCAGCCTCGAAAATGATGTCGTGAGTACGCCGACGCCATGCTGGCAATTGATTCGAGGGAGGATTATTCGACTCAGACGGCTCCATGTCGTGCAGCATAGTCCGCCATGGCTCGTGTCAAAGCCTGAATCTGACCACATGTATGGTCCGCCGTAAGCGTCAGACGGAGCCGTGCCGCCCCACGCGCAACAGTCGGGTAACGAATCGCCGGTACGTAGAATCCACTTTCCTGTAGTGCAAAAGCTTGAGCCAAAGCTGCAGCTTCATCTCCAATCTGATAGGGAAAGATGGCAGCCGGCGACTCCGGTTGCCCAGTCTCCTCAGCCAAGCGTGCCATGAGGCCACGTAAGATCTCCCGGCGCTCTTCACCCTCTTTACCCGTAGCAATTTCCAGCGCAGCGCGAGCAGCCACGGCAAGGATCGGCGGTGGAGCCGTCGAGTAGATAAAACTGCGCGCCTTATTGATCAAGATGTCGACCATAGCTTGGCTACCTGCAAGGTAGCCACCGGCCACGCCAAGAGCCTTCCCAAGCGTTCCCATGTGGTAATCAATCCGATCTGTAAGATTGAGATCAGCAGCTAGGCCTCGCCCCTGAGCACCTATCACTCCTACCCCATGTGCTTCATCGAGAAGCAGTTGAGCACCATAGCGGTCCTTTAAAGAAACAATTTCGGCGAGTGGAGCTAGGTCGCCGTCCATGCTGAAGACCGATTCTGTCATGATGACGACTCGATCTTTGTCAGGCTGACCATCTGCCCACCGAAGCAACGCCTCCAACTTATCAAGATCATTGTGACGAAAGACACGCACCTTGGCGCCACTGAGGCGGCAGGAATCGATAAGACTGGCGTGGCTTAGCTTATCAAGAATTACAATACTCTTCCGACTCAGAAAAGCAGTGGCGAATCCAGAGGCCGCAGCATACCCATTGGCAAAGGTTAGCGCGGCTTTAACACCTTTGAATTCAGCAATCGCCTCCTCGAGCAAAAGATGCACCGGATGCGTCCCTGTGATGAGACGAGAGGCACCACTTCCTACCCCATGGACTTCAGTTGCATCGATGGCCGCTCCCTTTACCTTAGGGTGATGAGCTAAGCCTAAGTAGTCGTTCGATGAGAACGAAATAAGTGCTCGCCCATCGACATCATGGACACGCACGTGCCCACTTTCACCGCAAACAGGGTGTAGCTTACGCAGCAGTCGCTGGTCATCCAGCCCGCGCAGGGTTTCTTCATAGGCAGCGTCTGTGTCAGACCTCAAGAACTTGCTACCGCTTCTTCGCACTTGGACTCGCTAGGCTGATTATGTCGCATAAATCGCATTCGCCCTTTCGGCTCGAGCTCTTGGTGATCGATGTTAAGCTGATCGATTCGATAACTTAGGATGCGCGGCGTGGTGCCTAACAACTCAGCAGCCCGACTCTTAATGCCTCTGGCTTCATTGAGAGCCTCAATAATCAATGAACGCTGGAAAGCATCCGTGCGCTCTTCCAATGTACCCAACTCAAACTGTTGCGATTCTGCGCTCTTAGGAGAGATACTACGATTCCACTGAATCTCTTGAGGTAAGTGCACGATCTTGATCACATTGATCTTTGGATGAATAAAGAGCACCCCTTCCAAGATGTTCTCTAGCTCACGTGCGTTGCCGGGCCAGTCGTAACGGCGCAGAACCTCCATCGCACCTGCATCGATGTCTTTGACCGCCAGCTGCATGCGGCTTCTGAGACGATTGATGATTGCGTAGGCCAACAACGGAATATCTTCCCTTCGTTCCCGAAGCGCAGGAATTCGTAGTACTTGTCCAGAGGCTATTGCTGACAAACGTTCATCAAACAGCTCTGGAACCGACTGATCAATCGAGCTCGAAACTGAAAACAACAAACGACTCGTCGTCTGCACTCTTAAGATCCCACCATCCCGCATGAAAGATTGTCCTTCTATCAATGCACCCAAACGCTTCTGTGTGCTTACCGGCAACAGATCCAAATCCTCAACATACATCGTCCCGCTGCCCACGAGATCAAGCTTCCCAAGCTCTCTAAGGTTGCCAACCGAAACTGCAGCTTCGAGATCTTGACCAAAGAATTCACGCTCAAAGGCGTCCTCTCGGCCCGGGGAATGTTGAGCTTTGATAAAGGGCAGCTCTGAACGAACACTCAGGGTGTGAATCAAACGAGCAATGGTGTCTTTTCCAGTTCCTCGCTCTCCCACAAGCACCGCAGGTTCCTCATTTGCGGCGAGCCGGCGGATCTCGTGAAGGAAATTCCGATAGACGAGAGACTCGCCTGGCATCTCGTGCAGAAAGCCCGTCTCGATCACTTCCCGGCGGGAAGCCTCTACCTGACGCCGTTCATTGACGGTCTGTATCGCCTTGTCAGCAATCACTCGCACATCGTTGACATCAAAGGGCTTCGTAATGAACTCCACCGCTCCTATACGGATCGCTTCCGCAATCGTGCTCGTCGAACTGACAGCACGAAGCATGATCACAGGCGTCTCAGGGTAGCGTTGGCGAAGTTCACGGAGAATTTCAAGCCCGCCACCTTTGGGAAGAATGATATCGAGGAGCAAGAGTTCGATTCGATTCTCTTCCAATACCTTAAAAACCTCGTCCACAGAATTGGCCGTGTACACATCGTAGCACTGGTGAAAGATCGCTTTGAGCGACTCAATAACACCGAGCTCGTCATCCATCACGAGGATCTTCTTCATGGACAGGTCTATGGGAGGGTAATGCTTGGGGAACAAGAGTGATCTTACCGATCAGTTTCCAGGAAACGGTGGATGCGTTCGAGGAAATTCTGCAATCCGTCAACTGCTGCCTTGACTATTGGACCGGCTAGGGCTGCCCGTGCGTCACCTTTTCTTATAGTTAGGCAAATTCTTCCCAAATCTGCAAGATCCTTCCCGTCAAGCATGTGACCCCTCGCCACACCTGCACGCCTCCATCCATCAACACTCTACACGTGTGCCAAGTGCAGGATGAGGCGACGGCGTTGGCTACTTTGGACTCCGAATCCAAGATCTCTCTGACGTCGAACTCGTCATAGGCATTGGTGAATTCCAGTGCACTGGAAGCGCTACTCTTTCTCCGGAAGCCAAAACACGCCTTCACCAATCGGATTCTGGCACCTTAGCGCCAAAGGCCCTCTCAAGGTTCTTCCCCGCTTCGAGTGGGCTTGGCCTCGCCGACGACGCTCTAATCTTACCGATAAGCTACTCGGCCCTAGAAGGCGTAGCGGCAGCGGACACCCACGACCATCGGAGCACCCACATTCCCCGCGCGCAAGTCAGGCGAGATATTCTGGTAGTAAACCTCTTCGGTCAGATTCTGACCATAGACGCTGATCAAGAGCCCATCGGACTCATAGCCCAACGATGCGTTCAGCAAGGTGTAGCCTCCTTCTCGGAAGTCGTCATTGTTCAGGTCACTGAAGAACGTCTCACCCTGATGCACGAGTTCAATACGTCCAAAGAAACCGCTTGGGTGCCGGTAGACCGCTGCGATGGAAGCGTCCATATCAGGAACGAATGGAGCGCGATTCCCTGAGAGATCAGCTCCACTGATCGGATCTGTGAACTGATCAAACTCCGTCCGTACAACACCAAAGGACCCTTCAATGGTAAAGTTATCCGTCACATTTGCCCGCAGCTCAAACTCAGCTCCGTAAGAATCAGCCTTCTCCGCATTGAGCACGGCGTAGTCTGTCGCGACCAACGAGCGTTCCACTTGGTAGTCACGAATCTTATTGTAGAAAACTGCGACGTTTGTTCGCAGATTGTCATCAAACCAACTCTTCTTCCAACCAAACTCCGTCGTCCATGAGCGCTCCGCATCGTACTCGGCGATGCTAGGATCGTCCACAAAGGCACTGAAGCCACCTGGTTTGAATGTCAGTCCAGTCGACAGATACACCAACGACGTGTCGTCAATTTCATAATCGATTCCTAAGCGGGGACTGACAAAGAAGAAATCTTCGCTATCTTCAATGGAAGGGACAGGCCCCATGACACCGAAGGCATCTCGCTTGAGTTCCTTCTCATAGCGCTCCAGCCGCAACCCAGCATGGAAACCCCAGCGATCGAAGCCCTCATAGGATACCTGGCCAAAGGCTGCGTAGTTCTCCTCATCCAAAGAATAATCCGTCGTTGTCGTAAGCGGAAAGAACATACCACCGGGCCCTGGAGCCAAGAAGTTGCGGGTCGTGTTGCCCGCAATGTCCGTCAAGGAAGCATACGCTCCTACCGTCCATTGCCAATCTCTCTCCCCCACCGATGACCACCGAAACTCTTGGGAGAGGAGCTCCTGATCTTGCAGGATCACCGAATTATTGCCAGGGAACGGCCCTAGATCGAGATCAAACACGTAGGGATCGATCTCCCAATCACGCCGCGCCGTCACCGAGAGAAACTTGTAGTCGTCATTCTCATACGTCACCCGGAGAGACTGACTATTAGCACGCTGATTCGATTCCCCGTGAAGATTCGACGTCACCTCATAGGGATCTCCTTCAATAGAGCTTAAACGCGGCGCACCATCATCAAATTCGTCAACACTAGCAGAAAGGCGCACTTCCCAACCCGGCCCGGGACGCCAGTAGATCGTGCCAGCACCACTAGCGTGTTGCTGGTCGTCTGGATGGGTTCGTAACGTCGGATTGTAGAGGTAACCGTTGCGCTTGGAGAAGCTACCGCCAAGCTTGATGTATAGCTTGTCCTCAACCAACGGTCCCATGACATAACCATCTCCCATGAAGGACTCGTAGCTGCCGTAGTCAGCGGAGAAACTACCCTGCCACACATCAGTGGGTGACCTGGAGATCACATTGACCGCACCGCCATAAGGATTCCTACCAAAGAGCCATCCCTGTGGTCCTCGAAACACTTCCACGCGCTCAACGGCGTGGAACTGGGTCGTTTGGGAGAACATGTTTCCCATCGCCACGTCGTCCACGTACTGCACAATGGAAGGGCTCCCGAAGAACGGCGTGTTCGTTAGCCCACGCATGCTGGCCACGTCTCCATAGGAACGCAATCCCGAGTCCGTTTGCGCCATGTTAGGAATCACTGCGGCAAGATCACGCTGGTCTTGACGATTGCCAGCCTCCAAGCCCTCTCCACTAACAGCGCTCGCGCTCAGTGGCCACGATTGATAATCATCGACTTCCCCATAGACCGTGTAGGGATCGAGGGTGTCTAAGTCGTTATCATCGATCTCCTGACCAAAGAGCGGGCAGGCGAAAGCACAGAATGTAAGCGTTCCAAAAAGTGTGGATTTCGTCATGGTCAGCGCCGAAGACAGAGCAGGTCGACAGACTAGTCAACACTTCAGATCATTTAAAGACCGGTTTACTTACGAAAACTGATGTCGTGGGGCATGGCAAGCTGGTCATACAACTGGGCCCGGTCTTCCCGATGATGGTGGCGAATTCTCTGCGCATAGCACGCCACGCGTTCTGCATGCACTTGAGGCACCAGCACCGCTCCATCTCCATCAGCTACAACCATACCGCCTGGAATCGCACAGACCCCACCAACCACGATTGGACGGTTGACAGACTCCAGCTCCACACGCCCCGCGCGAATACGTCGTCCAGCTTTCTTGTAATAAACCGGCCTCTTCTACGTCATGATCTCACCAGAGTCTCGCACGCTGCCATTCGTCACCAGACCGTAGCAGCCACGCGCTTTCCAGTTGAGCACGCTTCACTCACTCACCGTTTCCGCAGCTTTGCCCGAATCATCATCAATGACCACCAACGAACCAGGTCTCAAGATGGGCGTGAAATGATCCGGTGCTCGATTCTGATGCCAGTTCGCCGCGAATTACTCGAATTCGCCTTCAGTGCGCGTAGTTCTCCGTGTTGAACTAGATTAATGTAATGTCAGGATCAAACGGACCAGCATTTGGTAGGCCAACAGAATCGAGTCCGTCACTCACATCCGTCGTTCGCAAACCCCGGAACAAGTCAAGGATCCGTTGATCCTTCGTCGCAGAGTATACTCGCGTGCTCAGAAAGTGATAGCCGCTTTGCATCGACGCCACCGGAGGCACCTAGCCACCGGTCTCCGGCATGTCTTGCGCAATCATCCAACTCGCCATTCCGAGCGCAACGGTCGCGTAGCTAACAATAGATAAGATTTCGTAGTCATAGCATCCCAACAGTGAACATTCCCACTTCGACAAAAAGCGTTGAACGGAAGCGTTTTTGTTCGGTCGAATTCACCCGAAGGTTGGAATTTAAACTTTTAAGCCTTGCCTCCAAAAATTCCCTCGTTTACCGTTAGAATGAAGATCGTGCGATGCGTTCTTTAGCAGTTACCAAGCCTTACGAGAGCTTAAAACCTATACCATACATACATAAACCAAGCCCTCGGCATGGTTGCTGTTTCATCTAACGTAAACCGCAATCATAACATGACCATACCTAAAAAATGCGGTCGGGGGTTCACCCTGATCGAGTTGTTAGTCGTCATCGCCATCATCGCGACGCTCGCGTCGATCTCGGTGCCGGCGATTCAATCCGCCCAAATGCGAGCTCGCATGGTGCGTTCTAGTTCGGACGCGCGCAATGTGCTTCTCGCACTCACCTCCTACGCTACCGAGAATGGAGGACTCTACCCAGAGTCCTCAGACTCGGCGAACGCGGCCTTTCGTAAGTTGTTCCCACAGCACTGCGACCAAGAGGCCATGTTCTACCTCCGAAGCGACCGTTTGCATTGTAACACAGAAGCTCCAGACGAAGGCGGTGACATCCTCGCTCCCGGGGAAAACCACTGGGCGTACGTCAGTGGCCTGACCGATAGCGAGAAATCGAATACACCCATCATCATGGATGCCTTCACCGACGGCATCGGAAGTTACGATGGTGACCATGCCTGGAATCGGTTAGGTCAAGTCCTCGTCGGCACCCTCGACGGTTCCATGTAAACCCGCAATCTCAACGCGGACGGCATCGTCCCAGATTACTCGGGCAAAGGGAATCTCTTCGAGATCCCAGCAATCGACGACGATGACCTCGTCGAGATCCTCAATCCCGAGCGCCGCCGCAAGTCAGACTGACGACACAACCAGCACCTAGGCCGGGGACCTTCAGGGCCTCGGCCTTCTGCTACTCAGGCATAGCGATCGTCGCCACTGCCATGGCTGACATCCCTTCCTCGCGCCCGAGGAAGCCCATCTTCTCATTCGTGGTCGCCTTAACTCCCACCTGCCCCACCGAAATCCCCAACGCCTCGGAAATATGCTCTTTCATCGCTGCCGCATGCGGAAGAATTTTCGGCGCTTCCGCGATCAACGTACTATCCACATTGTGTAATACAGCACCTTTCTCCATCACAAGATCACGCGCCTTGCGCAAGATCTCCAAGCTACAGATCCCAGCGCAACTCGGATCGCCAGGAGGGAAGAAATGCCCAATGTCGGGCTCCCCCATGGCACCCAACACTGCGTCTGCAATCGCATGACTCAACACATCCGCATCGGAATGCCCAGCCAATCCCCGATCATGAGGAATCGTCACCCCGCCCAAGACAAGAGGGCGCCCTTCCGCAAATTGATGCACGTCATAACCTAAACCAGTCCGAATCATGAGTAGTGCCTAACGAGTAGAAACGCTCCTGTCAAACGAGCGCCATTTAGAAGCTTGCTCTGATCCTCTGAAATTGGCTTCACTCCAGCCATGAAACGAGTTCTTCTTCCTCTTATCACCGTAACTTGCCTCTTCATGACTTCAGCAATTGCACAAGATCGCCAGTGGTTCCACGTCCTGACCTACCACTTGAACTCTGAACAGGCAGAAGCACTCTTCGACAAGACCTTTGCAGAGGCCATCCTCCCTGGACTGAAAAAGCAGGGAGTTGGTCCTGTAGGCGTCTTCAAACCAATCAAGTTTGCCAAGAAACAAGACGAACCTAATCGGCAACGGTGTGTCGTTTATCCGCTCAGCTCTCCCGAACAGATAATGAGTCTGTCAGAGAAGCTCGGCTCAGATAGCGTCTTCCTCCAAAGTGCTGCAGATTATCTTGGCGTAGAGAAAGACGCCGCCGTCTTCTCTCGCGTGGAGTCATCACTACTCTATGCCTTTGAAGGAATGCCTCAGTTGGCTGTGCCAGGCAAAGCAGATGACAAACCTCGGGTCTTCGAACTGCGTATTTACGAGAGTTTCAGCGAAATGAAAGGGAAGCTCAAGGTTCAAATGTTCAATAAAGGTGAGATCGATATCTTCAAGGCTGTGGGGCTCGAGGCCGTCTTCTATGGCGAAGCGGTCGTAGGCAAAAACCTTCCTCAGCTAACCTACATGCTCGTCTATAATGATGAGGCGCACCACAAAGAGGTTTGGAAGAAATTCCTCACCAGCCCCGACTGGGAGAAGCTGAAGAAACTCGAACAGTACAAGGATACCGTTTCCAAGATTGAGAACACGTTTATGGCAGCACTTCCTTACTCGGGCATCCAGTAAGCTTACCCTACTCCAACGCTTTCTTTAACACCAGATAAGGAGAGATCCGGTGGTAGTTGAGTTTTTTGGCAAGCTTCAAATATCCCTCTGCCTTGTCGGGATGCCGTTGCGCCAAAGCGAAGAGAAGCACACGGCGCTGGTGATTCAGCAGGTCGATACCTAACATTTCCTCATCGCTCGGCGGAGGCGCACCCGCACGGAACCACGGCTTGATTCCTTGTGCCAGAGAAGCAAGCTAAGCGCCTGTGAAAGCTGCACTTCGGAGAGCGCAAGAAGACCGCCCGACTTGGTGGTGAGCCCGTAGAGTAAGAAATGAAGGAAGGGATCTGTAACCGCACGATCCACCGTAGCAGCCGCCTCCACATAGTCTCCCTTCAAAACTAACGCATTGAAGGCCCCCCGACCATTCGTTCGCTCACCGATACTGATGTATCGATCCACGTCGCCCTTCCATTCCGCCCTCACACTCGCAAAGTAGCTCCGAGAAGCCGCCGTCTCCTCGGACACGAGCGCGCCATCCAGCGAGACACTTTGCACATATCGATCCACCACGGTCTGCGCATGGGGTGCCTGCCCATTAGCATCATACAAACCTGCTAGTGTCGTGGCCACATGATGATTAAGCGGATCTGCTTGAAGACGTATTCGAAACGTCTCAATGAGTGACGGAAACTGTCCGGTAGCCAATAGAAGTTCGTCGTGCTGCGCCAGGTAGTCCTCATTGTCTGGCTGCGCCTTCAAGGCAAGATCCATCTGTTGGAGTCCCGCATCAAATTCACCTAATGCGGTGTGCCGTCGCGCAAGCGGAAGCAGGGCCTCGATCGACCCCTGACCGGCTGCCGTCTCCAGATCAGCAATCGCGGCTTCGGAGTCTCTGCGAGTCAAACTCAGTAGGTAGAAGAGGTCGCCCTCCATGGGCGACCTCTTTACAAGTGCAGCGTAGCGGGCTTCTACATCCGCTTGCATTCCTAATTCAACGGCTAGAGTTACGTAATGCAAGTGCCAGGGAAACCGAAGAGGTCGATCCGTCAATCGCGCCTCGAGGAATGCCAGTGAGTCTTGAGTCGGAGCTACCTCTAAGAGACAGGGAAGCAACTCGACCGCATCAGAATCCGCTTCTAACTGCAGCCGACAGTAGGCTTCCGCCAGCTCGTTTTCGCCTTGTCCCATCAGAAGGCCACAAAGACTAGCGAGCGGTTCATCGACCAAATGGTGTAGCACGAAACGATAGGTCTCTGCCTGCTGGGAATGGACTTCTAAAGATTGCGGCGGATCCTTGAAATGATCCGTAATTCCGTAGAACAGGTAATAGGGGGCCACCGCATGAAGCGCAAATTGATCCGCATTCGTCTGAGGCTCCTCCGTTTCCGTATTCCGATAAACCAACTCTTCCCACGAAATCAGCGCCATCTTGTCCGGATTGATCACTGCCGTCGTCGGCCGCGCTCCCTTTCGCTCTGTCAGGTTGAATTCAAAGGGCGCAAACTCGACATTGCTCTCCGCGGGCGACACCTGGACCCAACCGGGCTTCAGCGTCATGCGCTGAAGCACTTGGGGAGGCAAGGTCAAGCGCTCGCTGTTAACTAGCACATCATAGGCCTGCGTAGTTCCATTGACCACGTAGACAGATTCGATCCGCTTCTTCAGGGAGTTCGAGAGAGAGGCCGTCACAGCGACAATCAAGATCAATGGCCCTATCAGAACACGTAGTCCTTGAAAAAACGAACTTGGCGCTGAAGGAGGAGAAGATTCCGGCAGGGCTTCGTAGGCCAGTCGCATTTGATGCCGCTCAGGACGATTATCCAGCTGAGCCACCCGACCGAACAGTCTTCGAGCTTCCTGAAATTGCGCAAAGTGTCCGTGACACCAAGCCAGCTGATGAAGCGTTTCATGCGATTGAGAGAACTGGGCTTCGATCTGGCCCGCTAGCAGAAGAAACTCCTCTAGCTCTCCTAGTGCCACCACTCGTTGGAGCGCCTGGCTACAGAGGTTAGGATCCTCAAGATTCGAGGCAAAGGCATCCAGGGCAGGAACAAGAGTTTCCTCACGCTCCTGTTCCCAGTCATCCAATCCATGCGGCGTCCCCTCACCACAGGAGACACATTCTTCATAAATGTGCAGGTTACCTAACGGAAACAGTGGGATACCAAGGGCAACAACCATCTTCGTTGCCTCGTAGCTTGGGCAGAAACAAGCGGCTCCGCAGTGAGGGCATTCACCCCAGCGGAGAGACCAGTGTCGCCGTAGGAGGGGCACCTCCCATCCGAACCAAGTCTTTGGCATAACAACATCAAAGGGATGATAAGCAGAGGGTCAACGTTCAAGATCCCTCTTTCGCAGCTTGCCTCGTCCACGGCGCAACGCTAACATCCCCTCTAAGACGATCCATGATCACTGCAACCGCGCTGAACAAAGCATTCGATGACGTGGCAGCAGTGCAAAACGTAAGCCTTGAGGTCGAGCGGGGGCAGACGTTAGGCCTGATCGGCCCAAATGGCGCAGGCAAGACCACTCTTCTACGCATGTTGGCCACCTTAGCCAAGCCAGACACGGGCGCCATCACCATCGCAGGCTACGACGCCGTGCATGAGCCAAGAGAAATTCGACGACGACTCGGATTCATGCCCGCTGAATTCGGAATCCCACGCGATCTCAACATGCGCGAATACATGCAATACTTCGCCTGCCTCGCGGGACTATCTCGGCACACCCGTGACGCCGCCATCAACCAGGCTCTGGAGCTCACCGATCTCCGCGGGCGTGACGACGTCATGGTGAGCGGTCTTTCCACTGGTAATAAACAGCGCCTTCTCCTCGCCAAGACGCTCATTCACGATCCCGAACTGCTCATTCTAGATGAACCGTCCAGCGGCCTGGACCCGCGAGCGCGTGTAGACGTGCGAGAAATCCTGCAAGAGCTTGCCGGGCTTGGGAAGACGATCGTCATCAGCTCTCATATTCTTAAAGATCTCGATAGCATCTGCAGCCACGTCCTTATCATGGAAGCAGGTCGTGTCGCGCTCGCGGGAGAAGTTGATAGCCTCAGAAGGCAAATGAGTTCAGGAGATCACCACGTAAAGGTCCGTGTCTTCCCAAACAAAGCAGCTCAGGCAGCCACCTGCCTCGAACCGCTAACACAACTCACCGACTGCGTAATTGAACCCGAAGGCTGGCTTCGCCTAACCAGTAAGAACGCCAGCAACAACTTAATCCTCCGGACGTTACTTGACGAGGGCATTGAAGTACTTGGTCTGGCAGAAGAATCGTCGGACTTAGAGACACTCTTCATTCAATCAACGAAAGGAGATGTCACCTAGCATGGCCACCGCTAAGTATCTTGCCAACGCTGGTCAACACTGGCGCTCCCTCCTAAATAGCCCCACCTGGTTACGCGACGCCACGACGGTAACTTCGCCATGGCGCTTGGGCTTCTGGTTCATGGTTCTCAACGCGCTCATCATCGGTAGTTTAATCTACGTAGACACAGAGATCATACGTGAGCTTGATAACCAGACGGTGATTGCCGAATTGGGACTCGGCAGGTTACTGGCTGGGTCGATCTTCCTCGCACTAACAACCTTTGTGACAGTCTTTGTACCGGTTCGCACCGCAGGAGTGTTTTACGGACCACGCCTTGGACGCTACTTTGATCAGATTATACTCAGCGGGATCACACCCTGGCGTTTTCTTATGGGAAAGGTTCTTGGCCAGCAGGCCTTCTTCGCCACTGTCGTCGCAGTTAGCCTCCCCTATTTCATCCTCTGCCTCAGCTTTGGAGGCGTCTTCTTCTGGGAGGTCTTGCTCTGCACCTTCATACTCTTGGTCTATGTGCAGGTCCTCGTCATTGTCTATCTAGCATTCACCACTTTTTTATCGGAAATCATTGCGCTTCCACTAGTCATTGGCCTCTTTGGAGCGGCTGGCGTGTTTGGACTACTGCACGTTAGCCCTAACCCTATCGGTGGGATCACGCCAGTCAGCACGATCATGGGCATGCTCTACGAAGACACGTCTTCTCACCTTTCCTACACCTTTCGTGGTGGCTTTGGTCAGCTTGGTTTAGTCACAAGCCATGTCTTGCTCTACGGAATACTGTCGCTCTCTATGATTGGTCTTGGGAGCTTGGCGGTGGCACTCGGCCCCATCAACGCTCTTACCACAGGCTTGAATACCTTTGGTGCCGTCGTGCTTCCAGGAGACAAGAACCGTGCGAGCTGGCTAAAGAAACGGTTCGACCTTCGACGCCAGTCTGAGTTCAGTTTCCTCTATGAGAACAACAGCGCGGCATGGCGCACGCGCGACTTCCAGCGCCGCTGGTCACTGCGGGAGTTGGTCTTTGTTCTGTTCATCGCAGCAGCGCTCATCTGGACTTTCTGGCTTTTCCCACCGTTCGGTGAGCCTTTCTATCTCCTCTTGCAGCTCATGTGTGTAGGCGCGATCTTTCTCAACGCTAAGCTCTTCGCCGACTCCTGGATGGCGGAACGCCTCTACACCAAACGCTTGGATGCGGGAACACTCAATGCCCTCCACTTCTGTGGAAACAGTGTCTTAATTTGGTTAGGGTTCGGCTGGCTCCCCTCAGTCCTGAATTTAGATGTGGAACCGAACGTGTCTGATTCCCCGGCCGAATTCATGGAGATTCAGGAGACGAATCTCTCCCTCGTGACACAATTTGTCGTTATGGGTTTGGCTTTCTACGCCATCCTCAGATGGATCATTCTACGACGCGTCAACGTGGAATCGAGTTCACTGCTCGCCATCTTTCTCATGATCGTCATCGCTTTCATTCCGATCTGGTTGAGCGCATTCGCCAACCTCAATACGGCTCTCGATGAACCAGATCGATTCCCCTGGCTAGCGATGGGAAACCCCATCGAGATGATCGAGAGCGCGAACTCGATGAGAAGGCCTGTCTCTAACGATGACAGGATCGGTCTCTATTGGTCTGCTAGCCTCTATAGCTTCGTAGCGTTGTTGTTCACAGCGCTGACTTGGAAAAGCCGCCAACGTCTACCCCGACGCCGCCTATGAGAGGTTTGCTACTTGGAATCATCACCTGGAGCCTGCTCGGAATGGTACTGTTAGGCCAACAAAAGTCCGATCTGCCGCTGGAGATCAATTCACCAGAACTAACCATCGATCATCAAGTTGGCTTTGGGGAAATCGCCTTCAGCGATGCCGCGAACAGTGCGATGTTTCGTGTTCACAACCAGTCAAGCCAAGTTCTCAAAGGTAGACTGATGGTCGAACGCATCCATTTTAACCGTGGCGAAATCGCTTATCGCAGCAATCTCGAAAGCGTTGAAATCGAGCTTGGCCAAAGCTCGCAGCAATCCTTCTCTTTCTGGTTTAGCCCCATTCGACAAGGGTCTCTGGCCGTCAGTTTCCAAAGCGACAAGGGGAAGACGCTTTGGCAACGGTACGTCTTCCTCCAATTCATAGAGTCTCGTGGCGCAAGGATTCGTCTTTGGTCGGTGACATCTGAAACAAGCACTCTTATCGCTGGCCCCCTGGGGCAAGGCCCCATTGCATCAAATCCTCGGCGGTCTCGTATAACACCGCTAGACACCCGCCCTCTCCATAAAGCGAAGATCCCAGTGTGGGCTCTTCCCAGGGACCCGCGACATCTCGCCAAGGGAAACGGCATCCTGTTAGGCCAGGATGCTCTGTCACGTTTAACGATGGCCCAAGAAGTAGCGCTTGGTGAATACGTCGCTCACGGAGGCGTCCTGCTCATACCAAAAGACCGCCAAGCCTTTGAGAAATCACTGTGGCAACACTCACCGTTCAAAATAACATCCCTCGAGTCTCGCGAGGCCCGATTCGGCCTAGGCAAGGTCCTAAGATATCCACCAACAGCCCTAACTGAGGGAAATCGCGACGAGAATGCCTGGATTTACAAAGCCCTCGATGAAAACCCTCATCGTTTGTCTCCTTTGATCGCCTACTCAGCTTCTCGAAGCATGGGCAGTCGAGCGCGAAGCTCGATTGTCACCTGCGCTTGGTTCTCTGGCCTCTTCCTCTTAGTCACCGGCCCTGTGGCCTGGATGTTTCGAAGCCTAACTCGACGTCGCTTCCTCTGGCTTCTAGGCAGTGCTATCGGTATCTTCTGCGTAATCGCTGCCTTGTTAGGAGTTCATTTGCAGGCAAAGAAGGGCGAGCTATGGTGGACCACCATCACAGAGATCGCACCGCAGGGTGGGGGGATTCAAACCGCGGTTCTGGAAATGGAGTCTGCTGGTGCCCGAACACATCAAGTGCAGAGTAGCAACCCGACGTCAGCATTCCATACCGGAACATACGCTAGCCAAGACTCAGGGAGCACCTCGATCCCTCTACTGCCGTGGAGGAAGAGCGCCCGAATATGCGATAGCCAGGTCCCAGACTGTCTACCTATCACATTGCTATTCGAAACCTCAGACTCAATCGAATTGAAACTGAGTTGGGAGAATCCAAACCCCTTCAAGATCGAAGCCATTCAGGTCTATCTTGCTACAACAGACGGCAGGCCTGCCGATATCTTTGAACCACGCCTGACGGCCTCCCGTCGAAACCCGGTCGACATGTGGAACACCAGTCTCTTCGGCGCGAATCTTACCCAAGGCAACCACCACACTGTGTTTTCCATGAGCACGAACGGCGAATTCGAGCTCTATGACAAAGGCTTGAAGGCACTCTGGATGGAAGATGAGACGGCCATCCCGCCGAAGCTTGGCGCCCCCGCTCACTACAACATAAAAAAGCTCAACGAGCGATCGCCCTACAGTGGCCTGGTCGTCTTTCAGGTGGACCGCTCACCAGGCTTCACACTGAACGAGTCGAAGACAAACTTTATATTTGGCCCCGGACTTCACTATGTTGTACAGCAGATTCCCGAAAAGTCTCTTCCCGATTACGAGAAGCTTTTCACGAAAGCGCCCTATCCTGTTCCGACGACCACCAGATCTAACCAACGTCGTCGCGTAAGACAACGCGAACTCTAACGACAACGCTTGCGCCGTCCGAGTCCGAAAAGCAGGGATGCACCTAACGATAACTTAATTCGAGACTCAGGAATTGATTCTCCAATTTGGCGAACGCAAATCGATCATTGCCAGTCATCTCCTCCAAGTCATCGAGGCGCAAATAGACGGTGGTCGCATTCTGAATTGAAGACGCGCCACTGAGATCGGCCTCCACCGTATCGAAGAGGTTACCGTCAATGGCCCAATTCACATCGATGCCCTCATTGTGATCGAGCGCCTGGGTAAAGCCGGTTCCGATCAAGCTGTACGCTATGTAAGAGATACACCTTCGGAACGGTTATCAAACCGCATCGTAAGGTCCTCGTTCCCCACGAACTAGTTTGGATGATCGCTTCCGCATTTGGACCTAATTAACACGCCTGCTGCATCCGTATGGACCACACCATCCTTTCTATTGGCGTCAAGATCGCCGTCGGCTAGGGTCCTTTCCGTTGATCTCACCCGATTAGGGGGCAGTCGTGGAGGAGGCAGCATCGGCACCAAACTTCCAATTTGACTGACTGCGTGGCAGCCTCCGAGGCCAATGACGAGCTGAAACACACCACCAAGAAAATCGATCAAACCATCATCCCTTTTAATTCCTTAGTAATTGTCCCCAATCTCAAATAATCTTCACTTTTATGAACTATCTCTGGTAGAAGACCGCTTGGACGAATTCTGCCCCCCGCTGCGCATGCTTTCTCTTTCGTCCACCAGCGATCGCTGCCTATAGTTACCACATGCATAGCGAACTCACCCCCTGTGACCCCAACGATACCCTCCACGCCCTCGCGGCGAGTGTTGGGGTGCTGCTGCATGGGGTTCCACGGGATCAACGCGCAGTCTTACCAGGATTTGACTCACCAGAATCTCGAGAACAGGCCTGGCATCGATTCGTCACCGAGAACTTACGTCCGGTGCAAGCTACCATTTATGAGGCTTATCAAGGCGCCATCGCCAATCGTCTCGAGGATATTCTTTCTGTTGCTTGGAAGGATCCGTTGCCCCAATCGGCGCTTGAGCTCACCCAGACGATCCTGGTCACCTCCCATGGCGCACGCCATGAGCGAGTTTTGAGCAAACTCGCTCATGCTGCCCCTTCAGCTCAGAGTCATCCCTGTGTGGCCCTCGCCGTGCGAGCTGCAGCGTTTAACGAACCCGTCGTCGCGGCTCAAGTCGCCTATTTTTACCAGGAATGGCAGGCCGCTAGCTCAGGCATCGGGCCAACGCCTCTGCTGGCATTTTTGGAGAGCCAGCCAGCCACCCTCCTCACCCTTTCCCCCGCACTCCTCTCAGATCCCCAGTCCCCATTCATGGCAGCCTCCCAGCAACAGGATCAGCAACACCATGGTTAGCCTCTCCCCACCGAGATCAATGAGTGATGGAGGCACGGTCACTGCCCCCGTCGAAGCCCCCAAGATCAAGACTGAGTCAACGCTCGACGTTCCCTGGAAAGTGATTGTCTACAATGATCCGGTGAACTTGATGAGCTTCGTTGTCTTCGTCATTCGAAAAGTCTTCGGCTACAACGAAGAGCACGCCCAGAAGCTCATGTTAGAAGTACACGAGAAGGGAAAGTCTATCGTCTGGACGGGTTCTCGAGAGAAGGCCGAACTCTACGTCCAACAATTGCAAGGATTCCAACTCCTCGCCGCGATGAAGCGGGATTCCTAACATCAACTATATGGACATCCTCCCTTTGCCAGATGGCGGGCTGCGCTTTCTGGAAGTCCCAGCAGCCTTCTATGAGCAACTCTCCTTGCTCTCACAGACGTGCGATCCCAATGATGATCCAACAATTGTAGCGCGCCTCTACCCTCATCCACTTGATCCGAACGAGGAACCCAAAGACCGAGAGAAGGCCGAAGAAGACTGGTCCGACTTTGTCCGACCAGAACTTGAGGCTGCCTTTGACACCCATATGCTCACGGTGATGAACGACTTGGCAGAGGCCAATCTCGAAGCCACCGATGACGATCCAGACAACTCTGATGACGAGGTTTACTATCGGTTAGAGATTCCGAGCGACCACACTCATGCCTGGTTTCAAGTGCTCAATCGCGCTCGCATCGTTCTCGCGATGAAGCATCGTCTCCCTCTCTCCGAACACCCGCTTGGAGAAGACGAGGAAGTCTCACTCCAGCGTCTCCTGGCGGCGCACCTGAGCGATTCCTTTGCTGAGATATCCGAGATCCTCGTCCATCTGATGACGGACGAGCTGAGTTAATTTCGGCTCAGACATTCTGAACAAAAACACTAGTCTGAAACCCGAACGCGGTAGAACCCTAACGGGGCTAAGGCACGCTCCGCATTTGTATCGCTGAAGCTTGTCGTGCCTGTGCCAGATGCTGGAACAGCCGCATCGGTAATCACGGTCCATGTGGCCGTGGTCAAATCCATGCTGTATTCGACCACGTAGGCCTTACCGCCAACACTCGTCCAGGTCATTGAAGCCCCATCCACGGTTCTGCTTGCTGCCGTGAAGTGAAGGTAATCAGTGGGGTCGTTTGGGTCGGTTCCAGCGAAAGCTTCCTCCCCATTCGTCGCGCCATCACCGTCCTCATCTCCGCCAGGAAGCAAGTCAACCTCACCATTGGGAAGTCCAGGGGTAGCGGCGAACTGCTGTCCAAAGAAATCTACGCCGTAGGACAAACCCGTGGGGACTTCACCAGCAATGTCCCCGCCGAACCAAGCATTCAGGTCGTTCGCATTCGTATTGCCCAACTTGCGTGACACATTGTCCGGCCCAAACGTCTCCTGACCTAATTGCGCACTGACGTAAGCGAGACCATCAAAACCCTGGGCGACGTCGTCGTAATTGAGGATAGCCAAGCTATCAAGCACTCCATCGACACTTCCGTCTCCCACCGTCCAAGGCAGTGGAGACGCCTCGGAAGCATCAAAAGTGCCGTCATCATTCTCGTCCAGGTCCTGACCAACCGCACCTGTGAAGCCCTTGACGAAAACCATTGTGAAACTGTTATTAGGACCAATATTATCATTCCCCAAATCCAACGGATCGCCGACCGCAGTGACGCTCGCATTGATAGCCTCACCAAACGGGACTTCTGGCACAAGGCCTCCGTGCAAGCTCCGATCCCAATAGGCAAGGGTACCTGGACTGTAGCCATTGCCTAACAAGAGAAGGCCATTCGTTCCCGTGGCCATGCCATCGAGATTCCAAAACTCAAGAATCTCACCACCCCTGCCACCGGCGTTTTCTATCATGATCAACGTGTGATCGTGGGTCGACTGACGGCTACCACTGGCACTGAGGATCTCAATGTATTCGTAGTGGTTGTCGTTTCCGGGAGGATTGACATGAACTTCATTGATGAGCAGTTTGCTACTTTGCACACTAGCCGCTGTGTTAAACCGCCCTGGAGTGGCTTCTCCCACGAAGGGCCCGAAGGATTCGCCGTAGACCACACTCGTGTCTTCGGTCCCGGCTAGGGTGCCGCCATACCAAGCGCCCACACTATTGGGCTCAAGGTTAGAAGGGAGGCGACTGATCGTGTCCGGAATCAATCCGGCACCATTCAAATTTGCAATGTCTGTCGTTTGGTTAAACTCAGCACCAAAGCCGACAGCATCCATGACGGAATCCCAAGGTGCCGCATCAAAGACACCATCATCATTCGTGTCAATGTCGGTGCCAGCACCACCAGAGAATCCTTCGACCAAGAGAATCGCGAGGCTCTCATTGTTGCCGGGGCCAATATCTCCGACCGTGAGCCCAGCAGGATCTTCTGCATGCGTGCGTGATGTCGTCACGAATGGAACGAAATCATTGTATCCATCACCGATCAGCATGAGACCGTTTGAACCCGTCGTTAGGCCGCGAAGGTCTAACACATTCCTTATCTCACCCTTGGTCGCTCCATCCACATCAACGATGAGCAAACTCAGATCTTGAAGAGGGGTGAATGTGCGGGTGGCGCTAAGAAGCTCGATATATTCAAAAATAGTATCCGGCACAGGAACTGGATCCAGATGCACCTCATTGATCACGATAGGTGACTGAGCAGGCGTTTCAGTTAGGTTCGGCAATCCAGGAGTGACCTGACCGCGAAAGTCTCCAAAGAACCGGTTAGGCCGGTAGGCAATACCAGTAGAACTGTCACCACCGATGTTTCCCCCTTGCCAAGCTGCTGCTGAGTTCGAAGAAAGATCGCCGGGCTTTCGGAATATCGAGTCTGGATGAAAGGGATCAGGCAGTGGAGGCGTGACGTCAGCAAGTGCGTAAGTAGCACTGACGATCACGGTCGAATCTTCTAAACTCAACTGCGCGTAGCCAACGCTATCAAGAATGCCATCCGCACCCCCTGATTGATCCCAAGGCCTAGTATCCAAAGTACCGTCATCATCAGTATCAAGATCCGTTCCCGCTCCTAAAGCGTCATTGGCCTTACCGGTAAAGCTCTTCACGAGCAGAAGAGAAATGCCCGTATTGGAAGCGATATCTTCATCCCCCATGCCACTCGGTTCAAAGATGGCCGTGTCCTTAGAAATGACATCCTTCCAGGGATTGGAAGACCGGGTGTAGTTGTTTCCCAAGACGAGCAAACCATTGATACCAGTGTTTTGCCCGCTCAGATCCCAAGCTTCAAGGACTTCACCAACGACGCCACCATTGCTGTTCGAGTCTATCACGAGCACCCAGAGACCGTCCGTGGTCGTGATGCCACCCGAGGTACTGATCAGTTCAACAAACTCGTTATTGGCATCCTCTCCGGCAGGATTTACCAAGACTTCATTGAATCGCAACGGATTCTCCAAAGGAGGTCCTTGGTTTGGTAGTCCAGGTGTCGCCGCACCTGTAAACGGGCCAAAGGGATCGTCGTAGGTCAGCGAAGTGAGACCCTCCGTATCCAAGATATTCCCGCCATACCAAGCGTCGGCCGTATTCGCGATCGTGTTTGCAGCGCTCCGGCTGATGTTGTCTGGCGATCCTCCTGCTGACAATGTGGTTTCGTAAGGATTGTCTCCGTAAGCAACACTGTCAGTCAGAGTAGCCCAAGGACGAGAGTCGAGCAAGCCGTCATTGTTTGTGTCTAAGTCGTTCGTATTTGCCCCGGTGAAACCTTCCACAAGAAGAACGGAGAGGCCGCCTTTCGGCCCAATGTCGCCGGCACCACCGGCACCGCGCACGGCCGCGAAGTCTGCCCTCTCAGTCTCTGGGGCTACTGTCCAGGGCACCGCAGCATCAAATCCCAGCCCAATTAAGAGAAGGCCATTGGCACCTGACTGCAATCCATTAAGCCTGACATGTTCCGTAATATTACCTACATTGTTTCCATTGGAGTCCACGAAAAGCACCGCGAGATTCCCCAATGTCTGCGCCTCGGGAATACCCGCATCACTGACAGTTAGAATTTCTAGATATTGGTGCGTGGCGTCTAAACCTCCAGGCGGGTTGAGGTGCACTTCGTTGAGAAGGACTCGGGCTTGCACAGGCAAGGTGACAACGGCCAGAAATAGGGCAATTAGGCGGGCTCTCATGAGATTGGGTGGGTGAGACTACGGGGCTGGTTCGGCCGAGACAAGGGGAAGTCTGACCAGGTGACAATTTAGTTTGATTGCGGTAACAATGCAACTACACCACACCCGAGCTTTTCACCGATGAGTATCTCGTGAGAAGACGATGACAGAATTGATACCCGCGCTACGTAGGCGTTTGGCCCAATCTAGAGGCCTTTATCCGTGACCGCCCCTTCCGAGGCCGAGGTTACTGTCTGGGCATATTTGGCCAAGACACCACGCCGATAACGAGGTTCTGGCTGCGTCCACGCCACCTTGCGCTTGGCCAGTTCGTCATCGCTGACTCCGAGCTCAATAGTGTGCTTTTGCCCATCGATCGTGATCGAATCGCCCTCATGAATGAGCCCTATAGGCCCACCAACATAAGCTTCTGGACTGATGTGCCCCACCACAAAGCCGTGACTACCACCTGAGAATCGGCCGTCAGTGATCAGCGCCACCTTATCGCCCAGTCCGCGTCCCATCACTGCCGACGTCGGACCAAGCATTTCACGCATTCCAGGACCGCCCTTCGGCCCTTCCATCCGGATGACGATCACATCGCCTTCGACAATATCGCCATCGAGAATCGCCTTCATGGACGTTTCTTCAGAATCAAAGACGCGCGCTCTTCCCGTGAAGGCCTCGCCTTCTTTGCCACTAATCTTGGCCACCGCACCGTCAGGCGCGAGATTTCCATACAGAACCACCAAATGGCTATCCTTCTTGATCGGATTGTCCAACGAACGGATAATATCCTGCCCATCGGGATAGTCGTAGTCCACCTTAGCAAGGTTCTCCGCCATGGTCTTGCCCGTCACGGTCATGCAATCACCGTGAATGAGCCCAGCTGCTAACAAACGCTTCATCAGCGGCAAGGTCCCGCCAATCTCAACCAATTTCGCCATGACATACTTGCCACTGGGCTTGAGATCTGCGAGAACCGGAGTCTTTGCGCCGATCCTGGTAAAATCATTAATCGACAGTTCAACTCCCGCTGTATGAGCCATTGCTAACAAATGCAATACGGCGTTGGTTGATCCACCTAACGCGATCACCAGAGTAATCGCATTCTCAAAAGACTTCCGCGTAAGGATGTCCGACGGCTTGATTCCCAGCTTCAGCATGTTTAGCACCGCCGCACCGGCATCAAAGCAATCGCGCATCTTATCATCGGACACCGCAGCTTGTGCCGAGCTGTTCGGCAAACTCATGCCAAGCGCTTCAATAGCGGAGGCCATCGTGTTTGCGGTGTACATTCCCCCGCAAGAACCCGCACCGGGAATCGCACAAGCCTCGATCGCTTGCAATTCCTCGTCGTCGATCTCCTTGTTCGCGTGTTTGCCCACGGCTTCGAATACGGAAATCACGTCCACATCTTGGTCACAGTGTTTACCAGGCAATATCGTCCCCCCATAGACAAACACGCTGGGGCGGTCCAATCGAGCCAGAGCCATAAGACAGGCCGGCATGTTCTTATCACAACCACCGATCGCCACCACGCCATCCAAGCCTTCGCAAGCCGCCACCGTCTCGATGGAGTCGGCGATGACTTCTCGAGAAACGAGGGAGTATTTCATCCCCTCCGTCCCCATGGAGATGCCATCAGAAATGGTGATCGTATTGAAGATCATCGACTTGCCGCCTGCGGCGTCCGCGCCTTTGGCGGCTTCCAACGCAAGCCGGTCAATGTGCATGTTACACGGCGTAACCTGACTCCACGTCGAGGCGATGCCGATCTGCGGCTTCTGAAAGTCGTCGCGATTGAAACCGACCGCATGCAACATGGCGCGGCTTGCCGCACGGTCAGCACCATCGACAACTTGAGAGGAATGTGGACGTGGAAGAGAGTCTTGAGACATATAAAAGCCCGAAGTTCAAACGGGACGGCAGCTTCGAACGCCGCCTGAGAACGGTCAAGGCGGAAACAGCCCCTTACTTTCGGCCCCAAACTTCCACTTCTACGTAGTGATTCAGCTCATTGGAGGTGCTGCCATTGGAATAGAGTCGCACATAGCGCCCCTTGACGCCGTTGCCCGCGATCACCCGTCCACGATGAGTCTCCACATAGATTTGATCGTGGCCACGCCCCAGACCTGAGGAATTGTCGTGGTCCGAATTATACAAAGTGATCTCCTCGCCATCCGCTAAGCCTTGGTCATGGGACACTTGCACGACGACATCCACATAAGCCCGCATATTCATAGGTCTATGCCAGACCCAGATTCCGTGTATCTCAACAATGTCTTCCAAGTCAATCTGGATCCACTGCTTGGTGCTGGTCAAACTCAACTCCAACATCGCGACCTTCTTTCCATCCGTGACTCGGCTCAACGCCTCTTCCGAGGCAGCGGTATCTATACTTTCCACCGGCTTACCAAGGGCTAGATTCTTCAGCCCTCGCGGCACAAGTAAAGGAGGCTGCTTCAGTTTTCGATCAAAGTTCTTAATGTCGATGTGACCACCTTTCACGTTGCTGGGATCGTAGAGTGGTTCAGGAAAGCTCGTCGTCAGCGGAACCAAATCGCGAGTCTCGACTGCGGACACCAGCGAAGTCCCGATCAACAAACCAAGCCATCTTAGACTCTTCATCATGGTTAGAAATTCATCGGTGGCGGCGAACCATTGCCTTCGACCGCAGGCGGCCCAGCCGCAGCTTCGCCTTTTCCTCGTCTAGCAACCCACCAAGCCAACGCCCCCGCACCCACTAACAAAGGTATGCTTAGCATCGGCCGATAAGTGAACCAAGCGATGGCGATCACGACCAGTGACAGGACACCAGCTAACGCAAAAGCGACGAATCCCGAGGCTCCACGTATGAGACTACCAATGAATGGGATCACATCGCCCAGCACCGCAAGCGGACCCACGATCGTTGCCAACCCCATGCCCATGATAAGAAAGCCACCCAGTCGCACTGCCCACGTGCGCATCTTCGCGGCAGTAACAGCCTTCTCGTTCATCTCGTCAGCCGACAGCATGCCCATTCGAATTTCATGCACCTCGCCACCACTAGAGGAGGTCCAAGGCGCAAAGCTTGAGCCCTCTTGCTAAGAGCGCACGGTCACTGCCGCGGGCTTCACCTGCTCAAAGCTTACTCGCACATCGCCAATAGCAGGGCTGTCAGGATTATCTCCAAGATACAACCCCCCGTCATAAAGCGTGAAACGGGCTCTGTCTTCCTCAGGCAATTTAGCGAAATCCTCAGCCGTCAGCACAACATCTTCATCGTTGCTAATCTTACGAGCTAGCGTCGCCGGGAGCCTAAACTCTCCTAACTGAATGACTTTCGCTAGAAACTCATCACTCTTCACGGACATGGATGAAGGATTCTCATGTCCTTGCGGTCTCTTAAAGTTGCCAGAATCAATCAAACTCTGAGACCAATTCTTCTTGTAACGATACTCCGTCGTCTTCGTCTCACTACCGCCTGCATTCTTCTCCGTCTTCGTCGAGGACTCTTCCTTCCATTGATACATTTCAGCCAGTCGTTTCAGTCGCAGAGCAGCGACCTGAACTTGAAAGTAGGGATCACGCACCTCCTCGTCCGTCGTCGCCCTGTCACTCACCACGACTAGCCTCCCTTCGTTCTCTGAAAGCACAGCCGAAGATGCCAGCTCTACGACAGCTTCACGGGCTTCCGCTAGCCGCTTGTGATCTTTGACTGCACAGCCCTCATTAATAAAGAGAACAGGAAAGGACGCTAGAAAGAGGACGACACCAAAGACAATACCCTTAATAGATTGCCCTAGCCGGCCAAACAGGCCCCGGCGTGTAACTTCCGTGAATGTATCCATGAGAACTCTGGTAGATTACATCACCGGGATCGGAGGTCGATTGCAATCATCCCACGGTCTTGTAAGCGCCCTACAAGGTCTTCAGATAGGCCGCAATGTCCGCAGCATCCTGCGCCGTCAGACCAAGTTGTGCAGGTGTCATCATGAGACTAACCTCCAGGTTCTTCTTTCTCTTCACACGCGCTTTGGGCACAGTTTGAGTCACTCCACCCATGCTTTGGATGATAACAGGGTCACCGTCATTCACGATAACGCCCTGAATGCGCAAGCCTTCTGTTGTCTCAATCTCGTGTCCATAAAAACCGTGGGCAATATCTGCACTCGGCTCCACGATGGCTCTAAGAATCGTTTCCGTTGGTTGCGTCTTTCCCCAAGCGCTCATGTCTGGGCCGAAGTCGACTCCTAGATCGCCTATTCGATGGCAGATGACACAACGAGCGCTTTGAATCTGGCCACGCTTGGCGTCGCCCACGAGTTTCATTGCATCAGTCAGGCTGAAAGTAGCTTCTTGAGCCTCTGGTAAGGTGATGGCAGCTAGCGTAATCTTATCAGGATCATAGATGCCCTTCGATTTAAGCAAGGGTTCAAGACCGTGCCGACTCCACGCATTGTCCTTCTTGTTCAACAACCACCACAAAGCCGTCGAACCAATGGCTCCGTCGGTCTCCTCAGCAATCTCTAACATCGCCTCTGCCGCCTGCTTGGTCACATTATAACCGATAGCGGTAAGCGCGTCTTTCCGTGTTTTCTCAGAGAGCTTCGCCTCCAAGACTCGGCCTTTGAAGCCAGCGACACTCTGAGGCGGATGAAGGCGCCAGGCAATCATCGCCTCCTTGTTAGACCATTTGAGGGGATCGGTGTCAGCAAGAAGCGCATCGTAGACGGAGGACTCGCTCCCCTCACATCGCATGCCCCATTTCTCAAGAGCAGCCCGATCACTGACATCGATCGAACCTACTTGGGCAATAAGCTCCTGTTGGGTCCAAGATTTCTTCGAGACTGGCGCTGGCTTCTCTCTGATAGCCAAGGCACGCACGTGAACAGCAGGACTATCCAGTGCTGCGGCGACACCTTCTTCGGTGCTCAGATCAATCTTTGGCACGACGCTCTTGAATCCCTTCGGAGCCACGCGATAAATCGTGCCTGCCAACGTCTCATCCAGGTCGTTGTGCCCGCCAACCCGAGCATCATACCAGTCTGCGATATAGATGGCGCCGTCCGGGCCGACGGCAATGTCAGACGGGCGAAAGAGAGTCTTGGTATCGTCTGCCCGCGCCGTGCGATCGCCACCGGTGTAGTCCGTGCCAATCACATTGCCTTCCTTATTCGTCGTGAGAAAATCGAAGCGTTTCAGTTTCCATCCCTCACCTTGTTTCTTAGGCCTGTAACCAAAGATCGTATTCCTAGCAGGCTCACAGAGCAGCAGCGTGCCCTTCCACTTCGCGCCGAGAACGCCGTCCTCATAGTAGACGATCCCAGTGGGAGCCCCACCACCATAGACGTCCCCTGCTGGCGCTACGCCCGGATCATCCTGACGCCAGCTCGAGGTGCGAATGTCCTGGCCAGGCCGGCGATCCGCTTGCCAGGAACGAGACCCATCTCGCGAGGCAAAGCCATAGTTGGCGCCTTCAAGAATTCCAAAGGTTCGGCATGCCGGTTGATCATCATTGTCCGACGCAAAGATATTTCCTGACAGCGTGACACAGTTCTCATACGAATTGCGTAAGTTGTGTGCAAGAATTTCCACATTAGTCCCATCGGGATTCATCCGCGCGATGAATCCTCCAATGTAGATCTTTCCATCATCGCTCTTCTGCCCACCAAACGAGCTCGGTTCACGATCCGCGAGATTCGGATCCTTCGGCCACCAACTACTCGTCTGACTACCCGCACCGATGCGCCACGTCTTGCCATCATTGTCTGTGAAATACGCCCCACAATTGCCGACCGAGAAGTACCATTTTCCATCAGGTCCTACGGTAATACTGTGCAGCGAGTGATCATGATTACGCCCATTAAAGCCAGTCAGAAGAACCTCTCTCGTGTCGCCTTTAGAGGCATCGAAGACAGCATCTCCATCATTGTCCGTGTAGACCACCAAGTCAGGCGCGGTTGAGACGACCACCTTATTTCCTATCACAGCCACCCCCATAGGCGATCGGAGAAACTTCTCCTGCACAAACACCCAAGACTTATCGGCCCTCCCATCGCCATCACTGTCTTCTAACACCATGATGCGATCCCCTTCTGGCCGTCGATCAAAGTGCTTTCGATAATTGACCCCTTCTGCCACCCAAACGCGACCATATTGATCGATGTCCATATTCGTCGGGTTGTAGAACATGGGCGAATGCGCCCACACCGTGACCTCATGCCCTTCGTCAGCAAGGTGGAACAGATTCGGTGGAACCGGCTCGGCCATGCTGAGAACTGGCACGAAGAGAAGCGCTATCAACACAAAGGACTCCATTCGCTGACTTGACATGATTCACGCTTACCACATTCACACGTTGATAGGAAGCCCGACTATGCAGGGCTGGCCGTTGACGCCCTGACGACAAGGCGAGAGTCTAAAACCTGGTCCGGAACGCTATCCTCGCCCGCCAGCAGAGCAAGCGTCATCTCCATGGCCTGCTGACCCAACTGGCGACGTGGTTGGTGCATCGTCGTCAAGGCCGGCGTGACGTGATTTGTCAGTTCAACATCATCATAGCCAACGATGCTGATGTCCTGTGGCACCCGAACACCGGCAGCACGGCAGGCGTTCATCAACCCGATGGCCGTCATATCATTGTAACAGAAGACTGCTGTTGCCTTCGCTTCTAGCAGTTGCTCTAGCGCCTTCTCACCACGACTTACATCATCATCTGCCAGAGGCGGGATGACCAACTTCGGATCGAGCGGCACTGAAGCGGCTCGATGCGCTTTTTCGTAGCCCTCCTGGCGAAGTCGATTCGACTTCCACCGATTCTTTGTCTCCAAGTAGGAGATCCGACGATGCCCCAGTTCCAACAAATGACGTGTAGCCACTTCACCACCGCGCACATCATCCACGGCTACCGAATGAAGGTACTTTCCCTCAGTCTGATTATTGATTAGAACGATGGGAATCTTAATGCGATCGAACTCCTCCCCCAGGGTCAGATCACCCCAGAGCGAACTAATGATGATGGCATCGACTCGGCGTCGATAAAAGCTCTGAACCACCTCCCTCTCTCCGACTTCGCCAAAGCCACTTGTTGACAGGAAAGTGCTATAGTTTGCTGCTCGCGCGACGTTCTCGATACCTTCCACGATACGCCCAAAGAACGGATCGTTAATAGAAGTCACCACAATGCCGACGGTCAGTGTTTTCTGCGATCGCAAGCTGAGCGCCACGGCACTAGGGACATAGCCCATTTCATCAGCCAATCGCTTAATCTTGGCCCGGGTCCCAGCATTGATCATCTCATTTCCATGCAAGGCTCGGGATACCGTTGAATGGCACACCCCTGCAATTTCTGCGATCTCCTTGATGGTTACTGGCATAAGCTGTCCAAGCATAGCGCCATGAAGACTTGTTGGAAGTGAGAATCTTTAATTCGGCGGCATCGCCGTCCTTCATCACCTGCTTACAAAAACTTCAGACATCACGCGGCAGAATCGACCAGCCTTCCGAACTCGCTCAATACTAGCACCACACAAAACAGGCTCCACTTCCTTCGCCGCCCTACAGCAATCACGCTTTCTGCCCAACCTCATGCGCGAGACAACTAGTCTTATGAGATCTAAAAGGAAAAAACTACCTGTCTACCTGACATTCTAGCGGTCGAGCCCCAAAACTAGGTTCCGTTTTATAACACTATCTACTGGAATATTGCGAGGCCTGACTTAAGATCGGTTTCCAACATGACACAGATCAACGAACACGCGAAGGCGGGCCATCAAGCCAAGGC
>Ga0213868_10000109_pt1 | contig 69709 bp, 47 predicted proteins | sample PICome_9_FD_160087 | JGI IMG/M metagenome (GOLD analysis project Ga0213868, IMG submission 160087) | Coastal seawater microbial communities near Pivers Island, North Carolina, United States - PICO127 | ecosystem: Environmental > Aquatic > Marine > Coastal | place: USA: North Carolina... | reverse complement strand
CCCCACCAGCTGTCCCCAGGCGTAGTGAAAATCTCGAAATTCTGGATCGTTGCCCTTCAGATGAGCGATCTGCTCGCGGATTTCCAGCGCGTTCTCCGCCGTCAGGCCGGCCATCAACTCAGAGAAGGCCTCTCGCCTTGCGATAGGGTCGATCGCTCGGCGCAGACGATCTCCGAGAGCCGCGATGTTTGCCGAACTGAGGGCGTGGCTTGTGTCAGAACGCGCCATGCCATCCTGGCTTCCAGGATTTGTCGAATTGCGTTCTATGTTAGTAGGCAACAAGGTCCCGGGAGCCGTCGCATGACTCTGGTTGCGAACTAATTCGATGACGCGAGTGGGCTTTAAATGCCAACCGAGTGCAAAGGCCGTGGCGGAGATTGCGATCCAGCCAATGGGAGCGAGGTGTTTTCTTGAGATCGTCATGGTTGTGATTTCATTGGGCGCGCGTAGCGCCACTATTGCTCTTTCGCTGCCTTCAAAAATGGCAACTCACCTAATCTCCACATCCTACCGGGATATTTGGAAAACTTTCCGCAATTCGTCGAAATAGGGCCCACATTCGCCAACAGTCGCTGTCTGCGCGAAGTCGTCTCACTCCTTCTTGCCCGCTTTCAGATGCTTGCTGAACCAATCGATTGCCAGTTGCTGAGCCTCTCTCCGTTTTTCGTTGTAGATGCCGTAGTGCTTGATGCCATCGACGATGACTAGTTTTTTGACGCCCGTGGCACGTTCGTGCGCGGCAATCGCGTGGTCCTTGTTGTCGAACATTTCTTCGTTCTCGGCGACGATGAAGAGTTTAGCGGTCTTCTCGCAGCGGGCGATATCTTCGATCGGGGCGTATCGCATCAGTCTCTCCCACACTGGCTGACCGCGCATGCCGCTAAATTCCGCGAAGGGTTCGGGATATCCAATTTTACCACGGGCTCGGGCGGTTCCTTGCTGAAATACATGTTCTCGCAGTTGCGGATCCGTAAGCGTCCAGCGTGCGTCCATCGAACCGACCTGACTGACAAAGGCCTTCACTCGTGGATCACGGGCAGCAACGTAAACGACATGACCGCCGGAGAAGGATGTACCCCAGATGCCGATGCGATCTTTGTCACAGAGGGCTTCGCCTTGAACCCAGTGGATGGCGTTCATGATGTCGGTCGTCTGGTCGATCGGATCGACCACGCCTCGCACTTCGACGACTTCCGATACTAGATTGCCGTCTTTCTTTGTGGGTTTGCCTGAAGCAATCAGCCGCGCATCACTGTTGCCCCAGCCCCGGTAGTCAAAGGTCACGACTAGAAATCCAGCTCTGGCGAAGACGACGGCATCCGGCCGCAGTGCCTCGGCAGTTCCGCCCCAACCATGGCTCATGAGGATGGTTGGCAGTTTCTCGTTAGCGCCTTTGGGAGAAAAAACTTCAGCGGCCATTCGAGTCCCCTCACTGATGACGCTGGCACTGCGGAAGGCAATGTCGTCAGGAGCCTTGAAGGTTCTGTCTTGCGCTTGAAGTGGAGAAGCAATGCAGCTTGCGAGTATCGTTGCAATAATGAAAGTTGCTTTTATTGTGCTAATGTTAGTTCTCGGTAAATGTAGTTGTGTAAACGGTTTCACTAACCTTGCAGAATGGTTCTATTTCCCCTTCGTGGGTCCCCAGCCTTTGATTCCATATTCAAACAATGGATCGCCAAGGTTGCGAGGCGGTGACTCGCCCTTGCCGATTGCGGTCGCAATTCTTTCCATCTCCTCTTTGGTGCAGCCAAGATCGAAAGGGAGGTCTTCGCGTTGGGCTTTGACCTGTTTCATGGAACGCGGGATCTGAACACGCAGGACACCCGTGGGTTCGTATTCCCCCGATAGGATCCCCGGCCAACCACCACGGGTCTCGCGGTCTCCCTTGGCTCCGTGCCAGTGAGCCCCGTAGGAAACAAGGATGGCATCCGCGTGCTCGGCGACCCAGGGAATGGGAAAGGGATTCCCGCGCAACTGATAGATCGCCACGATGGGAGTACCCGTCTCGTGGATTGCTTTCAATCGGGCAGTGCATTCGTCTTCAACAAACATGATCAAATCCTGCCCTTCATACTTGCGATGACCGACGCCGTTGTACCCCCTGACGTTGACCACAGCGATGTCATGGGTCCTGGCGAGTTCACCTGCTTGCGCGGGGGTGTATGCGTCCGCCCAAAGAACCTTCTTGCCTTTTGGAAGCGGGATCAGGTTGCCTTCATTCTTAAGCACGACCTGACATTGATGCGCTGCCTCTTTGGCAATGGCGCGATGTTCGTCGGAGTCAACAATCAGCTCCGCCTCTTCGGGATCGACGTAAGGATTGTCGAAGAGTCCGAGCTTAAATTTGCCCGTCAGAATTCGTCGTACGGAACCGTTGATCCGCTCTTCGTCCGTCTGCTTGTTTTTGAGCCATCGTTCAAATTCTTCTTTGACCCTTCCGGTACTGCAGCCGCCCTGGATATCCGCATAGGGTGTCACCGCTCCCCAGTCGGCACAGATGACTCCCTTGAATCCCAGTTCTCCTCGAAGCCATTCTTCCAGCACGATTCTGATGCGGTCACGCTTCTTCTCGATGAACTCAGGGAACACATAATAAGGCGACATGATCGCCCAGGTGCCTGCATCGATCGCGCCTTTGAATGGCATCCGGTGCCACTTGATTGTCTCGGCGGTCGATTTCAATGGGGTGCCAGGATTGACTCCCTCAGGAGGCTTGGGGTGTCCCATAAACGTCTGATGACCATCGTGCCCACCCCCGGTGGGTCCAATTCCCGGAAAGTGTTTTGGACAGAGTAGGGCAGAGTCTTTTCCCAGCTCGTCGCCCTGGAACCCTTTGGTGATGGCCTGGTTCATTTGGTAGGCCCACTCAGCGTCTTCACCGGGAGTGTCTGGGTTGCGAATTCCTCGGGGATCCGTGGTCAGGTCGGTTTGCGGTCCGAGCAGCAAGTGGATGCCCGAGGCGCGCATTTCTTTGCGCCAAACGTCATACACCTTGCGAACCGTCTCAAGATTGTCAGTGGCCGACAAGGCCAACGAGCGATCGCCGCCAACGATCCTGGTTCCCTTGTAGATATGGGCGTGGGGATCGATGCCCATGATTAGCGGAATGCCCAACCGGGTTCCTTCAGCCCACTGCTGAACCTGATTCATGGCGTCGGCACACGCTTTGGTAGAGGGAAAAGGGGCGACCATGAGGAAACCCGCGCTCTGATTCACTTCGTATTGGGCAGTCGTTTTGATTCCCCGGTCCTCAACACCGAGCGCAGCTGCTTTGTCCTTGGCGATTTTCAGACTGGGATAAGCCGTCTGCCCGATCTTCTCTTGCAGCGTCATTTGAGAGAGCAAGTCTTCGACGCGCTGTTCGGTCGGCACTCGCCAATTCTCGTAAGGATCGATTTTTCCGTTTTTGTTCAGGTCACGACACCCGTCGACGATCGGAACCACCCTCGCTTGAACGTCGACGACTGCTTCGTCTGCGGTTGCAACTGGTGCGCTGGCGATCGCGCTGGCCAGCCCGATAAAGAGAATGTTTCTTGTACTCATTGGACTCAATCTTGTGTTCTGGTTTGTCTTCTCTTCGCAAGACGACGTTTTTTTGACTGCCTATTCTTGCACGAGAGAGATTGACCTTTTCGGTTGATCACCCCAGATGCTCTTGAGTTCGTGGGCTTCGAAGTTGATTAAGCGGGCATCGCCGCCATGTGCTGTGATTTTTATCTCGTCGACCTCAACCGAATGACCGTGCGGCCCATGGAACATGATGCGTCCATCGTTGCCGGCGATCTCTAGGATCGAGTTGTCAACGACCGCCTGAATGCGGATCTTGCCGTCCAGCGGTTCCAGCGGGCAACCTTTCAACGTTTTGTTGATCGCATCGTACGTGATATTCAAGCCGCTACCGGAAATAGTCACTTTTTCGGCATCGCCCACTTCGAATTCGGCGCGGATATCGAAGAGCATTCCGCGAGTAGGCGTGCTACGCGACTGGCCGTCAGGCAATGACTGCGCTGGTATCGAATACGTGTTCCTGCGCAGATTCGCGATTTCTTCGATCGGCTCGGCAAACATGCGGATACCGTCCTCGGTGGTGCGCAGGTTTAGTTTAACCGGGAAGCTGAAGTGCTGGTTGTAGGGCGGTTCCGGTGTTGGGTACGACACCCAGTGCATCTTGATCTTGCGGTCATTCGGTGTGTTGTTGAAAACTTGGGAAGCCAAATGGCTACCGTAATGGACGCGGTATTTTTGGAAACTCGTTTCCCCTTCCACGACTTCGGCGTCGTAGGGAGCGTCGTCAATGAGCGTGAATGTCTTGCCGTCGAATTCGCCTATTCGATAGTAATTGTTGCCGGCCCAGATCGCCCATTTTGTGTTCTTGCTATCACCATCCACGGCCAATTCGCAGAACTCCATGCACGAGTCCCAGTCTCCTCCTCCCCCAACTCCCCCGAGCAAATGTTGGAACGTCCAATCTTTTAAGTTGGTAGAGGTGTAGAACGCTGCCCGCTTTGAAAGATCGAACGTGCACATCACCCAGTGTCCGCCCAGCGCTTCTGCTGTGTTGTTCAATGGCGTATCGTCGGCATCGTACTGGTACCATTTAACCTTGGGGTCGCGGCCATTATGCACCAGGACCGGATTCTTTTCGTAGGTCGTGAACGTTTTCCCTTGATCGGTACTGTATGCCAGCGCCTCGCCCTTCGCGCCGGTGTCGGAGAAGATAAGCACCAAAGCGTCCTTGCCGAAACCGGCCGTATTCAGTTTGTCGATCACAGCACTACCTGAAAACGCGTCCCATTCCGCCATGCTTCTTCGGCGGATCTTGTCGGGCTGTTGCTCCCAGTGCAACAGATCCGGACTGGTGGCATGTCCCCAGGTCATGTTGCCCCAGACGAGGCCAACCGGATTGCGCTGGAAGAAGAAATGATACGTGCCGTCGAGGTAAACCAAGCCGTTCGGGTCATTGTTCCAACCCACTTTCTGTGAGAAGCGTAGTAGCGGACGCCACGGCTCTTTGAAAAAGTTATTCTCGCCGGGAATCGTGTCGGACTGTTTCACCAGGGCAAAGCCCTCTTCGGACACATTGTCGACTTCCACGCGGGCCTGTCTGCCCGTGTAGTTATCGATCGTAAGGTAGGCATACCAGTCAGTCGTCTTAGCCGAATCAGCCAGGTTGATCCGATAGTGGTGGACTTTCTCGTCGTTGACATAGAGACGCAACTGGCTCTTCATATCATCGAAACGCGTACCGTCCTGGATTGGGATGATGAGGTACTTATTCTGGATCGTGAATTCCTTCTGTTGATCTCGAAGTGTTTCTGCGTCTGATATCGGCACCGACTGTCCTAACGAACTTGTAATGGTTAACGCGGTGGTACAGAGGAGCATCATCTTCGACACAGGTCGCCATTGATATCTCATGCTCTGCTCCTCGGCTGTGTTGCCGCCTAGGTTGGCTAAACGTAATAAGTTTTTCATACTATTCCTGTAGGAAGTGGGGAGGAGGTAGTGTCCGTTGATTTGCGCTGCCTTCAAAACTGGCAACTCACCTATTCTCCACATCCGACCGGGATATTTGGAAAACTTTCCGCAGTTCGTCGAAATAGGGCGCATATTGCAAATAGTTTTATAATAGGATTTGTAGTGCTCTTTATTTCCCCATTTTAATAAACGTTAGTGAATGGGGCGGTAGTTGACAGACGCCTTGTTTGAAAGTGAATTGGCCATGCCTTATGCGCCTCCGGCGACGTGAGTGAGGATTCTGATGAAAGACGCACCCCGATTGGGCATGTCAGGATCGAAGCGGCGTTTTTCTTTCCAAAGCAGGCCGACCCGGGCACGTTGTTCGGGTTTGAGGCTGGCCATGACCTTGTCGACGTAAGCCTGGTGGCGGCTGCCGTGGTAGACTTTGGGTAGAGGGTTCTTGTCGATGCGGGCGAGGAGGGCCGCAGTAGCGGTGTCGGATGCTCCAGGGGCGGGCCGGTCAGGTGTATTTTCTTGGGGCTTCTTCGCCGCGACCAATTCTTCTGGGGTGAGCCATTCCGGAGCATCGGCCATGACACTCCGGTAGATGGCAGCGGCCTGTTCTTTCAATTGGGCGACGAGTTCGGGGCGCTCTTTCGCAATGTCGTTTTGCTGACCGAGATCTTTTGAAAGGTCATACAGCTGGACACGGCCGACCCCGCTTTTCTTGAGTTCGGGGATCGAGGCTTCGTTGAAGTAGTACAACTCCCGATGTTGCTTCTGCAGTCGATTGGCCTCGGGATTGGCGAATCTCCCGTTGAACATGCGTGAGCGAAGATCTAATCCGCCCAGCTCTTTCTCGAGATCGTCGCCGAGGGCTTCTTCGACTTGCTTTATGAGTCGGTCGGCGGCCTTAAAGTCAATCGGCGATTTCGCAGTGCCGGAGTTGAATAGTGTGTGGTCACCCATCCTCATTACCATGCTCGCTTGACTCATCCAGAAGAGGGGCCGATGCCTCTTGAACTTTCCAGAACGGGTGAGCAGCGGCGCTAAATCGGAGCCATCGAGATCAACACCCCCAGGTTTCCCGATACCGATCAATCCGCAGAGGGTGGGAAGGAGGTCGACGGCTCCAGCGGGCTCGTTTTCGACGCGGCCACCGGGGATCCCGTCTTTCCAGTAGAAGATGCCGGGAACGCGGTGTCCACCTTCGAACTGCGATCCCTTTTTACCACGCAGTTCTCCGCTGCGCTCCTGACGGTAGCTGCCGTTGTCGGAAGAGTAGACGATGATGGTGTTGTCGAGCTCGCCGAGTTCTTTGAGCTTCGCGACGAGGCGTCCGATGGCCCGGTCGGTGTTGTCGATGGTGCCGTTGTAAATGGCGGCCTGATCGTCGAGGGCGCCGTATTGGGAAACGATCTCGTCGGGCGCCGCGATGACGGCGTGGGGTTCGTTGAACCAGAGGTTGAGAAAGAAGGGCTCGTCGGGCGCGCGCTTTTCATCGAGCCAGGTGAGGGCTTCGTCGACCACGAGCTGGCAGGAGTAGCCTTTCATCGGTCCAACAGGCTCTCCATTTCGCAGGAAATTGGTCGGATCCTTATGATTGGGGTGCACGCCGTTGATCAGGCCGAACCAGTAGTCGAAGCCATGGTCGGCGGGGGTGGGATTCTTGCGCTTATCCATAAGCATGCCGAGGTGCCACTTGCCGAAGTGAGCGGTGCCGTAGCCGTTCTCCTTGAGCACCTCCGCGATGGTCGTTTCGCCAGGAAGCAGATGCATCTTGTGCACCGATTCGTTGATGACGGAATAGACGCCGGTGCGATAGTGGTGGCGGCCCGTGAGGAAGGTGGCGCGCGAGGGGGAGCAGGTAGGGGCTCCCGAATGGAAGTCAGTGAAGCGCACGCCACCGGCGGCCAACTTGTCGAGGACCGGAGTCTTCACCGGACCGCCGTAACAGCCGAGGTCGCGGTAGCCGAGGTCGTCGACAAGGAGGGTGATGACGTTAGGCCGTTTGACGGTCGCCACGGATTCTAACAACTCTCTCACCTGGGGTCGTTCCCGAGTATAGCGATCGTGATCGAGGGTGAGGTTGACATTCCAGGGCTGGTGATACTTTTCGAAGTTTCCCTTTCGGATAAAATGGTTCGTTAGATCGATGGGGCGTTTGTCCTTTTTATTTAGAGCGTTCGGATTGGCGCCGGCATTGAGGAGGATCTGACAGATATCGAAACGGCCCATGTGGGCGGCGCGGTGCAGGGCGGTGTCACCGTCTTTGGTGCGAATGTTGGGATCGGCGCCGTGAGCGAGAAGCTCTCTGACGATTTCCGTGCGTCCGTACTGAGAGGCGATGATGATGGGAGGGCGTTCTTTATCAAAATGATTCTTTCCGTGCGGCATGTTGAGATCGGCGCCTGCTTCGATCACGATGCGAGCTTCCTTGGGATGATCGTTGATGAGCGCGGAGTTCAGAATCGTAGTCAGGAGGTAGTCGGGCTCCTTCTGGTAGCGGACAATGGCTTCCTTGGGCGTTTCTACATAGAAGATGAACTCGTTGCTGAGGTAGCTGTTAGGATTCTGCACCTGGAGCATGCGCATGCCTTTGGCAGGCAACGTGTCGAATTGGATCTCGATGAGATCCTTGCTTGCTTCCACAATCGTGCCGGAGACCTTTCGGCCATCGATGAACAAGGTGGCGCTTTCCTGAATATGAAGCGCGCTGATGACCATGCTCGGCTGCTTCGCATGGACTCGGGGGAAGAGTTGCGCACCGCGTTGCTTGTGAAGCACGCCTGCTGTCCAGATGGCGGGTGGCGGGGACACCACGTCGGAGCCGTGATAGGCGGTGAAGGTGCCGATGAAGGATCCTTCCTTCGCGTGCTGGACTAACTGATCGCGCGTCCAGGAATGCTCGCCTTGCTCATAGCGGCCGTTGGTGAAATGAAGATCGATGTTGCGGTTCGCCTCGCTGACGCTTCGGGTTGCTATGAAGCGGGCGCTGACCTTGAGGATGGTGCTTTCTTCACGAGCGCTTGTTTCCAGGGCGTCTAACAAATCACGCGTGACGGGATCGTTGACGGTGTCTTTGCTAAGCGTGGCTTGTCGGCCGAAGGCGCCGGAGAATCCCATGCTGGATTCCTTGAACATGTCTAACACAGGCCACAAACGTTTGTGTTCGCCCATGTTAAGCATGCGTCGCCATACTTCTTCTTCAGGCCAGCCTTCCTCGGCGACATTCATGACGCCGCCGAGATCGATGACACTGTTTCTCGCCTGGGCTTGGGTGATGAATCGGTCGAGCGCGCCACGAAAGCTAGGGACATTCATGGAGTTTTGATCGGTGGCGAGGTAGGGGAAGGTGTGGCAACTGCCGCAGACGTTGGTGTTGAGCGCGTTGGTATCGCGGGCGCCCGTGACGTGAAATCGCTCGAAGCCAGTGAGGGCGTCTTGAGAGAGTTCATCGGTGTAGGCGCGCCCTGGTGTGGGCATGTGTGAGAGATTGAGCAGGAAGATGGCCATGGCATCGCGTTCGGCCTTGCTCAGGTAGCCCTTCTTCCCTTCGTCATTCTCGATCTCGCTGCCATGCTCCAGCATGGTGCTTGCCATCCCGCCATCGATGACATGCCGCACAGAGCTTTCAGGCTTATTAATGTCAGAGTTGGGTTCAAGTCGTTCGCGAGTCGAGGCATTCTGACCTCCGTAAGGATCGCCGGGCACACCGTCCCAATGATAGGGCGCTGTGCCACGCAGGCCGCGTAGGGTTTGTGAGAGCCGCGGTTCGATCTGGTCGGCGCCGACGATGTGAGGCGTGTCGAGGACCCAGAGCAATTGATCGGTATGGCCATCGGCATGGCAACTAGCGCAGGAGAAGGTGCCGTTGGAAGACGCCCGAGCAGTGTTGAAGGCGATGCGGCCTTCTTTAAAAATGGGCGGCGTGGGATCGCTGAGGGCGATGGTGTTGGCAACGGTGAATGTGTCCGTATTGACCTTGGAGACCGTGTTGCCCGCGGCATTGAAGATCCAGGCGAGGTTTGCGGATTCCTGGAGAGCAATGCCTCGAGGCACAGCGCCCACCTTGACGCGGCCGAGGATCTCGCCTGATTCGGCGTCTAGTTTGATGACGTGATCCGAGCTGGCGCCGGTGAGGTAGAGGTGCCGCCCATCTTCACTCACTTTGATACCAAACGGTGTTGCCACCGCCTGGCGCCGGTTGGGTTGCTCAGGTGGCATTGGGTTCAGATGATGGAACGTTGGTTTGCGATCTGCTGCGACTCTGGTGACTCGGTTCAGATAGGGGCGATTATCGAGCTCGGCGAGGCCATGATTCTTGGTGCCAGCTTTGCCATTGATGTGATTTCTGGCGTCAGTATTGGCAATAAAGACATTGTCAGAGTCGTCGACGGCTAATCCAAAGAGATTGGTTCCAAGAGAGTTTACGGTTTCGAGGAGTTCGTCGGTCTCGATATCAAAGATGTAGAGATCGCGATCCGGAATCTTGGCGTTCTTGACCACATCGACGGTGAACCCGGCACTATCAAAGGCACCCGCGAGTTTCTGTGCATCGAAGGTGACGAGTTCCCCATCGATGTCCTCCTCTTTGCCTCCGGAAAGCTGCGTCTGATTGTTCGACTCGAAGGGAAGGACGTATAGCTTGTCGTTTATAACGGCGATGGCTCGCGGTTCTTGTGCGCGAATCTTGAGATGCTTGGTGACTTTGCGGGATGCGACGTCCACGGCCGCAATCTGGTTGCTGGACGAGAGCGCGACGTAGGCTTTGGCATTGTTGGCAAAGGCGATGCCCACTGGCTCGTTAAACCGCGTTGACTTCTTTGCCAGGTCGATGTCTTGAACCGTCGCAATGACCGAGAGGTAGGTGGCACTTTCCGGATCGTTGTCGATGACGCTAACGGAATCAGAGATGTGATTAGACACCCACACTTCCTGGCCGTCAGGCCTGACACTCACCGAGACGGGGTCGACGCCGGTCGGGATACGGGTCACGACCTGCTCAGTGGTGGTGTCAATGACATCCAGGGTATCGGCAGGTGTATTGACGACAAAAACCTTGCCCTGGTGAACCGCGATGGGATCCGAATGAGGACTGAGGAGCGTGGGGTGACCCGGCGCGGTGGCAAGAGGAGGTGCGGCTTGCCCAAGGAGGCCGAAGGCAACGAGAAGAATTGAAGAGACGATGTAGAGTCCTCTCAACCGCCGTTTCCCATGGATTCTGTCCTGATTCATGGCGTGAAATAGTTCTGGATACATCGTGATTCTCTTTGGAGGTCTAGAGTGAATCCGCACGAGAGAGGCAAATTTGGAATAAATTATCTTATTCAGTTCAAGATCATCAGGAACTGACGATTTTTCCATCCATCAAATGCACGACTCGCTCGGTGTAATCGTAGAATTCAGGGTTGTGAGTGACCATGCAAATGGTGGCGCCGTCTGCATGTAGCGCTGTTAGCAATTGCATCACGGCTTCTCCATTCTTGGAGTCCAGATTCCCTGTGGGTTCATCCGCTAGAAGGGTTGATGGATCGCCGACGAGGGCTCTGGCCACCGCAACGCGCTGCTGTTGTCCGCCTGAAAGCTGGGAAGGGTAATGTTTCAACCGGTGAGACATGTCCACTTTCTCCAGAGCGGCAGCCACCCGCTCTTTGCGTTCGGTGAGGGGCATGCCACGATAGGTTAATGGCAGGTCCACGTTCTCTTCGATGGTGAGATCGCCGATCAAATTGAAGCTCTGAAAGATAAAGCCGATCTCGCGGTTGCGAATGGTGGCACGCTGAGAAAAGGCAAGATCCGCCACGGATTGACCACTCAGCAGGTACTCGCCAGAAGTTGGCGTGTCCAGTAAGCCGAGGAGGGAAAGCAAGGTTGATTTACCGCAACCTGAAGGACCAGCAATGGCAATGAACTCGCCTTCGGTCACTGATAAATTAATGTTAGATAGCGCATGCGTTTCCACATCGTCTGTATGGAATACCTTCTGAATATTCGTTAGTTGAATGATGGATTTGCTGCTCATTGGAGTTTCACCCTATCAAATTCTTCATAGGAGGACATGTCGGACATCACGACTTCGTCGCCCGGCTCTATCCCTTTGACGATCTCGATCGTCGTGACTGAGGCGCGGCCAAACGTCACGGGCACGCGTTGGGCAAAGCCTCCATCCATGACTTTGAACACGCCAACCGTCGTTTCTTCCTGGCCATTCACTGGGCGCCCCACGTAGACGACATTTGGAAGACGCTCCAACTCGATCACCCCATCGATGCTGAGGTCAGGCCTGGCACCCTTCGGAAGCTCGCTGGTGAGATGGACATCGACCGTGACCGTGCCATTGACAACAGACGGATCGACTCGTCCCACATTCCCTTGGATAAGGCCGTTGCGCGTGTCGATCGTTGCGGACTGACCGATGACAACGTCTTTGGCTTGCGTTTCAGCGATTCGAACCCGCGCCATGAGTTTGCTCGGCTCCACGATCTCTACGAGCACACTTCCAGGACCCACCCGTTCGCCGACTTCGATGGTGCGTCCTTCCATTGGTCCAACCTGCTGAACGACTCCGGCGATACCGGCCCGAACGAACAGAGAATCCACTTCTTCGTTCTTTAGCTCCAAGGCCGCTTCAAGCTTGGTAATCATGCTCCTCTCCACCGCAACCTGCGCCTCGGCAGATTCCGAAGCCGTCGTCACGCGTTTCTTTTCCAGTTCCAGCTGGCGTCGCAGATCATTTGCCCTGGCCTGTGACGTCTTCATGGTCAGCTCCGGGACGAGACCGTCTTCCGCCAAGGTGCGGTCGGCCTCGGCTTCTAACATGGCAAGATTGCGCTGAGATTCCAACTCAGCGACCTTGGACTCAAGAGCGAGCCGTGCTTCCTTGAGCTGCACTTGGAGTTGGGCAAGCCTTGCCTCAGCACCTTTCAATTGATGCTTCAATTCGAAGGCCTGCTGTTTCAATGGCGGGTTGCTGAGCTCGAGGATCATGGTGTCTGGCTCGACCGTGGCGCCCGGAAGGACATCAATCCGCACGACCCGTCCGCCGACTTCAGTCGGCACGACGAGAATATTCTCCGGAATCAACGTGCCGTTGCCGCGGACTTGCCGAAGCATTTCGCCCTGCTCGACCGTATCTAGCCAGATGGTGCTTGAATCGACCGTAGGCACGGCGGGGTCTAGCTGAGATACGAAGAAGGCGAGTGCTCCGATCAGAACGAGCGCGGTTCCCATGATCAGAATCCGGCGTCGTTTCCGTTTGGCTGCAAGTTCAGGTCTGGAGATGTCCATGAGTAAATGAGTGGGTCACTGATTGGTGTTCCTTGGGTCGCGTAATGAAATGGAATGGCGTTCAAGCGTGGTCGCTTCTGTTAGGGAAAGGGTGGCCAAGGCACGATTGTAATCCACGATGGCCAGGGACTCGTTTAACCGAGCTTGGGTCAGATCCGCCTGAAGCTGTAGAACGATGAAGTTGGTGCTCTTGCCGTTGGCCAGTTTCTTCTGCTCGGCTTCCAAGGCGGTTTCCGCGAAGGCACGAGCTTCGCCGGTCGCTTTGACCCGTTGAGCATTGGACTCCACAGCGTTCATGGCATCGAGCACGTCAGCCATGATCTGCTGTTCAAGCTTCTTGTAGGCAATCAGCGATTGCCGCTGGCGGAGCTTCTGTGCTTCAACGCGAGCCCTCGCTGCACCATTGCCTAAAGGAATCGTGAGAGCGATGCCAATCCCATAGTCGGGCGTCTTTCGATGGCGAATCTCACCACTGGACCCTGTATAGGCATAGCTGGCCGTGAGATCTAAAGAAGGAAACCGCTGATTCTTTGCGAAGCGGAGCTGCACATGTTCTTTCTCGAGCTGCAGTCTTGCCTGAATCATCTCCGTCCGGTTTGTCAGGGCCTGCGCCCAACTCGATTCCCGAGACTTTGGCTCGGCTTCTTTGTCCATGGGGGTGCTGGGAACGAGGACATGATCTGCCCAACTGGCAAAGTCAGCGGAAATGAGAAGCTTGAGAGCGTTCTCTCGCTCGGCTAGCTGATTGCGGCCGGCAAACAAAGCGGCCTCGCTCGTCGCGACTCTGGCCTGGGCTTGCTTCTCGTCTAGTCGCGCCATCCGACCGGCGGCTACCTGTTTCTGATGCGATTGCACTAACTGAGAGGCGAGTTCGTAGGACTGTTGAAAGATTTTCAAGCGATCGCGCGCCGCGATCAGATTGTAGTAGGCCAGCTCGACATTGGTGATCACGTTGATCAGAAGGGACTGCAAACCGGATTCCGATAGACGTAGATTCAGCCGCCCGACTTCAATCTGGAGTCGAGTCGAATCGATCCAAAGATTCTTCAGCAGTGGCTGCCGGATGTCTGCGCCAACGAAGGCGTGTTCGTTGAAGAATTGACCTCCGAGATTCATCACATCGGTGCGGGTCTTGTTCGCCCCGATGGAGTAAGTCGCTCCCGTAGGAAGGCGTCCCGTAATTCCGGCGCCGTAATGATCGCGCATCGTTTCCGTTCCTCGGAATAACTCATTCGTCTGGGAATCGACACCCCCAGGTGAAGTGGTCGAGCGATGGCTGAAGTTCGCCGTCAGGGAAGGTTCATACGCGGACCGAGCTGCCCGAAGGTTGTATTCGGCGATGAGTGGCACCGTTTGGCCGGACTGGAGATCCAAGTTTTTCTTCAGCGCAAAATCGATGCACTCCTCAAGACTCAGAGCGTAATCCTCGGCAGCTCGGCACGGCGTAGCGAACCCAGCACCAATGGAAATGGAAACGGAAATGAGAGCGGCAAGTCTAACGGATGTGGTCGTCATGGAAGCGGAGGGGAGAGGGACTAATCGCTGCGGAGACATTCAGTCGGGCTGACGCGCATAGCACGAACGGCGGGAATCGTCGATGCAGCGACACCGACTGTGGTCAAGATGATAGAAACGGTGATGAAAGTGAACGGATCATGTGCTTTGATGCCGTAGAGCCGGCTCTCTAGCGCACGCGTCAATAGAAAGCTGCCAATCAAACCAAGGGCCACTCCACTCAAGGTCAGCTTAAACCCTTGTTTGAGAATCAGTGCTAGGAGGTCGGAGCGCTGGGCGCCGAGAGCCAAACGGATCCCCATCTCGGGAGTGCGCTGTGCCGCCGAGTAGGAGATGACCCCATAGATTCCAATACTGGCGAGGAGGAGCGCAGCGATGGCGAACATGCCAACTAGCAGTGACCGAAAACGGTCGATCGACGTGCTGCCGTCGAGATAGGCCTGCATGGTGAGGAATTGATTGAGTGGCTGATCTGGGTTCAGGGCACGCACCTTCCGGGTCACCACCGGGGCGAGGGCCAGAGGGTCGGCCTCGGTACGCACTGTGAGGTAGACGGATCGGGCGTCGGGCCCTTCCCATTGCGCATAGGGCATATTGACCTCTGGCTCCGTTTCGCGGGTGAGGCCGGCGTTCTTGTGATTCCCAAAGACACCCACAATGCGCCAGTCCCTACCATAGTGGCGAATGTGGCTTCCCAAGACCTCTTCATCAGGATAATATGTTTCCGCGAACCTCTCGTTGACCATCATGACGCGCTCCGAGTGCCAGGCATCACGCTCATTTAACGGTCTGCCGCGAAGAATGGGAATGCCGTATGTCTTGTAGTGGTGCTGAGTCACCGACCGTAGACCGGCGCGTGGCGTCTCACTCGGTTTGGGTGGCGGCCTATCGGATCGGGAGAACGGATAGGGCCAGCCTTTCCGGGCCATATTCACAGAGACCGCTGAAACAGACTCGACTCCTGGTGTGGCTTTCATTTCGTCCGAGAGTCTTCGCACAAAGGCCACACGCTGTTCGCGACCTTGGTAGGCCGCGCCTGTCATCGTGATGCCTACCGTCAGTAACTGTTCCGCGTCGATGCCCGGGTCCACTTGCTGCAATTTGGCGAAACTTTGAATCAGCAAGCCAGCGCCAATCAAAAGCACCAGCGCTAGTGAAACCTGAAAGACAGAGAATCCGTTTCTCACAAAATGATGCGATCGGTCTGCGGTTTGCCGGTTCGCGCCGGATCTCATCGCATCGTTCAAGTTAGGCCGTGACGTCTGGACTGCCGGGGCGAATCCAAAAAGAACGCCGGTCACCAATGAGAGTACGAGGGTAAAGACAAGCACGTGCCAATCGAGACCGACATCCGCGGCTCGAGGGATGGCTCCCGCGTTGAATTTAAGTAAGAGGTTCAGCCCCATCCAGGCCAGAATGACTCCGGTGACCCCACCGATTAGAGAAAGCACGCCACTCTCGATCAATAGCTGCTTGATGAGATGCCACCGCTGCGCGCCCAAGGCGGCGCGGATTGACATTTCCCGCTGTCTGGTGAGGGCACGGGACAAGAGCAGATTGGCGACATTGGCAACCGCAATCAGGAGCAGCAGTAGGACGGCTCCGGAGAACATCGATAGGGAAGAGCGAACTCCAGAAACGACCGAGTGAAGGAGAGGTTCGAGTACAATGTGAGGCGCCACCACCAACTCTGCGCTCTGCAGTTCGAGCCCCTTGTACTCATTGTAGAGGCGCCTCTGAATCACGTTCATTTCCGCTTCCCCCTCTTCAATGGAAACTCCTTCCTTCAAGCGGGCTACGATGGCCATCACGTCGCCCCCGCGACGATAAACCGATTCATGCATATGGGCCATGGACACCCAAACATCGGAATTTGTCGGATAGTTGAAGCCCTCGGGCATGACTCCAATCACTTCGTAAAGAAAGCGTCCGCGGTTCTCTAGGGGGATCGTCTTCCCGATGATGTCAGCATCTTGGTCGAAGAGGTTGGTCCAAAGGCGATGACTGATCACCACCACGCGATCCGCTCCTTTGGTCTCCTCCTCAGGCATGAAGCTTCTCCCCAGGACCGGCTGTAGCCCGAACACTCGAAAATACTCGTGGGAGACAAACCTACCGTTCAAGCGAAGCGCTTCCTTCTCGCTAGCGTAGATAAAACTTCGTGTCGCATCACCGCTGTGATTCTCCGCCAGCCCCATGGCTTCGAACACCGTGTTCTCCCGGCGCCAGTCCATGAAATTTGCTGGAGAAGTCTGATCATGATAGGCTCGAGAGAAGCCCTTCTCGTGATCGCCTTCCCAAACGAGAACAATGCGATCCGAGTCCGGGTAGTCTAAAGGCCGCAGAATGACGCCATTGACGATGGTAAACACAACCGTCGAGGCGCCGATGCCGATCGCAAGCGTCAGTACGGCGACGGTCGCGAAGCCCGGGTTCTTACGCAGCAAGCGTAACGCCAGTCGAAGGTTCTGCAATTCACGGGAGATTACCAGCACTAGTCAGTTTGGCTCGAGATGGGGGATATGTTAGTTGAGTGCTGAGATACTCGGCTAGAGCCAATTCTACGATCTGCACAAGTCATCGCTCAATGATCTCAAACCTGACAATAGGGGCGTCCGAGAAAGACGCAGTCACCGCGATCAGGAACCACGTTCCATGAATAATCATCATTCTGTAATTTCAACACTATCAATTTCTAAACCAATATCCTCATTGAGGGTGACGATCCAGCAACGCTGGAACTCGAGGCCGATCGGCGATTCCGGGAAACACGCTTTCGAGCGTTTAAAAACTTCCAGGGGCAGCACGACTTCAAAGGCGCCGCTGGTATCGATCTTCTGCCACACATTGTATTTCCCTGCAAAACCGCCTCGCACGCGATTGGCCATGAACCCAAAGACCACATCGTGGCCTCTCTTGATACGACCGCGAACACGGATCTGGGTCATGGCACTCAATCGCGGTGTGGATCGCGAAATGCCGTTTGGCCCCACCACCACAGAATAGTGCAATTGAGGCCTTTCAGGATTCTCCAACCATAGATTGGCCTTCGCGCCCACCGCTCCTGGCGATTCATCCGTGGCGGGAGACCAATGACCCATCTTGATATCTTGAGGAAGCTCACTCTTCCACGTGCTGGTTTCGCTAGGTTGTGGCTGCGACTCAAAGGCTGAATTGCGTTCTAACGCAGCCACTACAAATTGGCCAGTCTCAACCTTCTGCACATGGCCGTCTGCCAGCCGCATGACGCTTACTCGGCCTTCATTAACGCTGAGCCGGGTCAACTGCGGATCCACATTCACATTGAATTGCGTTCCTAGCACTTCCGCCTCTGCAGACGGAGTCACCACATGGAGTGGCGCACCCGTCGGCTGGGGAACCGCGTCGATCGAAACATCACCGTGCTTGATGTAAACCTGTTTACCATCCCTTCCGTCCGACAATGTCACGGTGGCTGTTCCAGACACTGTGACAGTCGATCCATCGAGGAAAGCGATCTCTGACCAGGAATCTGCGGCCAGCAATTCCAACGTTCCGCCTGTCAATGAGCTTCCAACTTTCAGGGTATCTCTGTGTCCTCCAAGGTTTCCGAGCCAGCGGATGGAACCACTCAAATCGACGACTCGGGCAATCGGGGAAGTTGATTCTTCCTCACGCTGCCACGTTCCCGGCAGCAAAGCGACGGCAACGATCAACGATACCATTCCGAGTAAGGCGGCACTTAAGGCCAACCTTCGCCGACGAACTGGACTTGGCCTAGGAATGTCCAGAGCTTGCTGCATGTCCGCATGCAAACCAAGGTAGCGCAGATAGCGTCGCTGGGCCTCGGGATCGCCATCGAGCATGTCTTCAAGGTCCGTCAGTTCGCGCTGCGTGATCGTCTCGTCGACCAGTCGCGCTAACAAACGATCCAATTGGGAATCACGGTTCGGCTCAAGCATCGCTCCATCCCTCTCTTCGCAGGGTTCTTTCAATGCAATCGAGCAACTGACCCCGAATCTTTTCAATCGCATAGTAGACCTTGTGCAGGCTGATGCCTCGCCGCTCGGCTTCCTCCTTCACCGCGCCATGGCGACCGTAACGGAGGTGCACCCACTTCTTCTCCCGTTCCGTCAATTTGGTTAGGCAGGTATCCAGCGCTCGGCTACGGGCTTCAGTCAGAGGAGCCTCCTCGTCAAGAGTCGCGTTGAGTTGTTGGAGCAAGGAGTCGGAAAAGATCAGTTTCTCCCGCGCCTGGCGCTGCCGCCATTTCAGCACCTCCAGGTAGGCAAAGCGAATCGCCCAGGGGACAAATGGACGCGAGGTGTCGTACTTGTCCCATTTCTCCCACAACTGTACCGAGACCTCCTGCAACACTTCCGCCGCATCAGCAGCCCGTGGCACCATCATGAAGACATACCGCTCCACTTCCGCCTGATGGCGGGTCCAGAGTTTTACGAACTGGGAGGTGGCGTCCATTGATTTGCGTCCACCTATTCTCCACATCCAACAGGGATATTTGGAAAACTTTCTTAGAAATCTGCCCGTCTTGGCGTGGAGGATGGACAGGTTGCAATCTTCGCAAACTTAGCGCTAACGGGCCGCCCTTGTCGGCCCAGCTTCCTACTCTGATAAACCAACGCGTAACAGCTCTTTGCCATTGCGAGCAAAGACGGACTTGTCGGCGAACGCAGGATGTGTCCACACCACCTTGCGCCCCCAGGCGCCATTGGTGGGCTCGAGAATGTTCTGGCGGCCAAGCTCCTTGTAGCCAGCCGCAGAAAGTTCTGCCAGGATTAGATCGCCCATCTCTCCGAAAAGCCAGTACTGCTTGTTCGGCTCGTGGTAGATAAGGAAAGCCGTGCCATGGCGGGCCTTCTTCTTTGTACCCGGTGCGAGACTCGCCTCTGTCGTGCTCCAAAGTTGCTCGCCATCTTTCATCGACGCAGCGATCAAGGCGCTGCTTTCGCTGTCCACTCCATAGATGACCCCATCCCGCATCTGCGGCGGAGCGTTCAACGGATAGACCGCTTTATCAATCGCTCCTCGCCAGAGTTCGCGCACGCCAGGCTTCTGCTCGTCGAGCTCTAGCATCACGGCTACTTGCTTGCCCGGGCCAGCGATGTAGAGCTTATTGCCCCACTGGCGAGGGCTCATGCGTGAAATGCTATAGACCGGCTCAAGATCGACAGACCAGTAGGACTGCCCGTTCATTGGGTTAAGAGAAACCACCGCTTTAGGATACCAGAACAGCAACTGCTCCACACCCGCCTGTTTAAAAATGCGTGGCGGACAATAGCCAGCCTCCTTCGCACTCAGGGCCTTCCATTGCTCCTTACCTGTATTCTTGTCGAATGCTACTAACACTTGGTTGTCTCCTCCAGCCACGGCATAGACCAGATCGCCATGGACCATGGGATGGGAGGAGTAGCCCCAACGGGGTGGTTCGCATTGATACTTCTGACAAATATCGTGCTTCCAGATCACATCGCCATGGTTTGCGTCGAGACACAGGAGATGCCCCATAGTACCCTGAAAGTAGAGCCGATCATCGATAACGGTTGGCGTCACTCGTGGACCGCCAGGATAGGACACATTGTAAGTGACTTCATACTCGTGTTTCCATAGGACCTTGCCCGTTTCAGCATCGAGGCAGAGGATCCGCTCGTTGCCTTTGCGAGGATGGGCGCTCTGCGACTTGCCATCAAAGTCGTCGTCCACCATCACGAAATCGGGCACATAAACTTTGCCCTTCGCCACGGAAGGCCCGGCATAGCCGAAACTCACTGGCACGCGCCAATGCACCTTGGCATCCCCGTCAGACAAGTCCTTACGCACCCCCGCTTCCCGCCAAATCCCATCGCGCTGCTCACCCATCCATTGGGGCCAATCAGCTGCAGACGCCACTCCAAGAGTTACCAACAATAACAAAGCAATTCTCTTCATGCTCATTAGCCTGATTCGCCACACGCCAATGTCAACATCCCCTCGCCCACCAATCAAGGCGCGCGGTCGAACATCCGCATCACTTCTTGATCCGATTGCCTGATAAAGGCATCAAACCGTTCATAAAACGGACCGAGCTTCAGTCCCATGTGATTCTCAAACGCCGCTGATTTCCCGATCCGCAGGATATCCGCGTACCATTTCTTCAGAACCGTCTTCTCATCAACGCCAAGCCCATGAATGAGGTAGGCCGTCGCCCAGGCTCCTAACATGTAGTAGACCTGGGCCGAATTTCCCTCCTCCCAATACGTTTCATCGTCCAGTCGAACCGTCTTTCCCTCGGACAAGAATTCATTAAGGCCCGGCCGACCAATGTTCGCACCCGACACTCTCAACTCGAGCATGTATTTCTTAAAATCCGTTAGCCCCAGGTTCTCCATGAACTTGGCGGAACTGTAAGTGGCCATGCCTTCTGCCATCCATGAACAGAAGTGACGATCCGAAGTCCGTGCTTGTGAAGTGTCACAATGAGCGATTTGAAAAACGTGATGGTACTCATGAAGTGCGCCCCAGGTATTCTCAATGGGGTCCCACTCGCGTCCTGTAGCATTGGTAGTGACATCCTCGTACACGCGCACCGGTGGCTGGCTCCACGTCAGTCCACCTTCCGCTTTGCCCTTCAGCGCAGCATCGATTTCTTCAACAACGTTAGACCGCGCAAGAAACGCATCGATCTGCTTGGCGGCAGGCTCCGCCGAATTCGGATCCACTCGCGTCGCTGCTCGTTCCCGATAGATCGCGCGGACACTCGCCTCGCTCTTCGCCCCTAGCAGATAGATATGGTAGGGGCCATAGTTACCAAAGTAGTCAATGGCATAGTCCAGCCCCCTCTCGTAGTTCGCTACCAAGGAGCCATCGGCATTCAGTCCTTCAGCAACGTGGAAGACCGGCTGGACTTCAGTCTCTTTCGCAAAGTTGGAGTTGTCGCCTTCCGCTCTGGCAAACAAGCCAGCGACCAACATCACTACGAACCACACGAATCGACGCCTTGGAGTTGTAAAATGGAGTGGCAAGGTAAACGATGAATCTATTTCTTCTTGCGTGGATCGTAGCTATCGAGACGCCTTGGCGCATCGATGTCACTGACCCACGTGTTGCGGAATTCCACCGGGTGTTGGTGTTCTTGCAGCCGTAGCGTCCCCGGCAATGACGTCTCTTTGTCGCCGGAACCAGTCGATCCTGTGATCTCCACATTTCGATGAATCCACTGGCCATTGAGTTTCGCGCTGAAGCTGGCATTAGCGATCTTCCTGTCTCCCTCAAAGCGCGCTGGAGTAAAGACAATATCGTAGGCTTGCCACTCGTTAGGCCTGTTGGCGGCGTTCACATCTGGCGCGCGCAACCGGTAGAGTCCTCCACAGAGATTGTCTGCGGGATCGAGACCGTAGGAGTTACAAATCTGAAGTTCATAACGCCCTTGCAAGTAGATACCGCTGTTCCCACTCGCTTCTGGACGGGGTTCAGCATCGGTCATTGGTGGGGTGCGAAATTCTACGTGGATTCGCTGGGCGCCATAAGCCTTCTTCGAATCCATGCTCCCAGCCTTGGCTAACGGAACAGCGACACCGGATTCGTTGTCGACCGACCACTGAAGGTTCCCGGCTTCATACTTGCTCATCCAGGGCACCTTCTCCGGGCGGAGTTGCCAGGCGGCGAGATCCATCCCTGGCGCGAGCAAGACATCCGCACCCCGAGGGGCCTTCTCCCCTAGCGTATTCGTGCTGCCTTCTAGCAAAGCACTCGCGCCGGCGGCGGCAAGTTCCATGATTCTCAAGTTCCTCCACTTGATACTCATGGGTGTTTTATTGTCCCCCACTCCATGCACCTGAAGACCAATGATGCCCTTGCGCTCACCATCATCGACCAGCTCAGAAACGCGCACGCCATTCAATGTCGTCTGGATGTTAGGGCCATGACAAACAATGCGCACCGCATTCCAAACGCCAGGCTTGAACGCTGCCTGCGCTTCCACTGATTCAACCGGATAAAGCCACCCACGCCCTGCCTCGTGATAAATGCCAGCGCTCCACTTGCGATCGGACGGGTCGATCTCGCATTGGTAGCCCCACACTCGATCGTTCTTCTCACGAATCTGACTACGAAACTGCACGCCACAGTTCAAGGTTGGGTGCGGGAAGTACTCATATTCGAGAACGAAGTCACCGTACTCACGATCGGTGCAAAGAAAGGTATTAGGCGTGTTGGGCGCACTAGTCCCAACAATGATACTATCCTCAACAGCGTAGGTAGCCTTCCCGCCATGTTGTTCCCAACCCTCGAGTGTCTTGCCGTCGAACAGTGATTTCCAGGCGCTAGTTTCGGCTGCCTGAAGTGGCACAGCCATGCAGATTACGGTGAGGAAGAGATGTCTCATAGTTTCAGTCATTAAGGGTCGACCTTGTAGTGCGATCTTTGCAATCGACAGTTCGTAGATCAACTCTCGATCCATCACCAAGCTGGAATCATGTCACCTACGCCCGCCATTCTAGGATTCAACTGGTTCGCACTTGCCACGCGGCGTCTGGCTATCTAGGACGATTTTATGACCGGCACACCAACGACGAGACTGACCTCTGGGCGCACTCCAATTGCCGTCGCCAATTGGAAGATGGCCATGACGCTAGAGGAGAGCCGAGCCTTTGCTCAGAATTTTGAGAAAGAGATGGGAAGTCTGATCGGACAACTCCAGGTCATTCTCTGCGCTCCCATCACCGCGATGTCCACCCTAGCGGAAGCGCTGAAAGACATTCCCATGGTCGATCCCGGGGCTCAGAATTCTTCGGCCTTTCCAGATCCTGAACACAGCGGCGAAATCTCCGCTCGTCTCCTCGCCGACGCCGGTTGCGTCTGGTGCATGGTCGGTCATTGGGAAATGAAGGTGCGTATGAATAAGGCCGACGATGAGTTGAATCGCGAGCTTCACGCCGTCTTCGACAACGGGCTTCGTCCCATCATTCTCGTGGGTGAATCCAAAACTGACAAAGGCACTCCCAGCAATGATCTGGTCGATCGGATGGAAGCCATGCTAGACGGAATCACGGCAGACGAAATCACTCGTGCGTTGATGGTCTATGAACCGGAATGGGCCATCGGCGCTGACGAACCCGCTCCGCCACAATACATCGCCGAACGTGCCACCTTCATGCGCCACTGGCTCATCGAGAGATTTGGAAACGATGCTGTCCAACCCATCCCGATCATTTATGGAGGGGCTGTCTTTCCCGAGAACGCCGAGTGGCTACTGACAACTCCCGACATTGATGGCTTGGGCGCAGGCCGCAAAAGCCGCGATCCCAAAGAGTTTGCCAAGATCGTAAGAACGGTCGCCCGAGCCTACGGGCTTGAATAGCACGACATTCATTCCGGCTCGATATCTTGTTAGTCCCACGTTTCCCGGACGTTCCCAAAGCATGAGAGCGGGATATTGACACGTTGATTATACAAAGCAGGGGTTGAGACCGAAGGGATTCAGAAACGGAGCACTGGCCGTGCCTAGACGTTTGAGCGTCCGCCATTACCGACTGTATGAGAGTGCATCGCCCCGGTTGGGGCGATGAGCCTGACCAAGAACTGATCTTCGGTTTCTGAAAGCAGCTTAGCAGTATCAATCGGGTGTGCCGAACCAGTCGTGCATTTCCTTCTCAAAGGGCGCGACGACTTCGGGTGGTTCGGGAAACACGCCCTGATCTTGCGTTTCCACCATCCACACAGAAAGTGCTGCCCGCATTCGGATCAGTGCTGCCCGCATTCGGATCAGTGCTTCGCGGTGTTCAGGCTCAGGCGAGGCTGCGAGATTACGGATTTCGTGAGGGTCCGCTTCCGTGTCGAAGAGCTGCTCCTCCGGAATGTTGGGATCCATCAAAGCCGCGGGCGGTTCTGTGAGTTTGCCTTCGGCCATGAATTGGCGCATGAGAGGTTGATCGAGAAACACTTCTCCTTGTAGCGGTTCAATGAGCTGAAATGACGCTCCGGAAAGTAGTTGCGAAGGTAGTGGTAACGCTTGCCCCGCACACTTCGAATGCGATTGACCGTCTCATCGATCCGATCGCGAGCAGAGAAGACCGGCGCACAGCAGTAGCGAGTGGTGAAAGATTTTCGTACATAGTTGCTCTACCAGATTGAGCGGGCGAACGAAGCTCCCTCCGAGAAATTGCCGTCCATCGCAATCCACGCCCTCGACAAGGCTGACTACGGGCTCTCCGAGACCGTCACATCATCGATAAAGAAGCCTGCGGCGCTTCCACCAGCGACGAATTCAAACTCGAGGAGTACTTTCTGGCCGGAAGCTGGCAGTGTGACAGAAATGTCCGTCCAACCATCGGTATTCTCAGTGATGAAGAGGCCGTTGTCTTCACTGCCTTCTTCTATCAATGTCTCTGTCAGATCCAAGACATTGATCCGTGCGGCGCCAGCATCTCCAAGAGCTAAAAAGTAGGAGAATGACAGGGTCGGTTCTTTTAGGAAGGTCTCCAGATTCACTTCTGGGGAAATGAGGCTGATATGCGTGCCTGCCGCGTAGTCCGCATCGAGATCGGTGCCGGCGACGGCGATGCCACTCTTCGCGGCCGGAGGACCATTGCTCGCTTCGCCAATCTCCCACTCCGTAGTACCAGGACCAGCTTTGGTGATTGACCGCCAGCTTCCCATGCCATTCTCGAAGTCTTCGCGCAGGGGTGGAGCTGCTCCGGAGACACTGACACGGTAGAACTGCGTAGAAAACAGCGCTTTGTTAGTATCGACAAAGGAGGTGGACCCAGCTTCGCCAACGATTCCAGAGGTGACAGGAATCCACTCGATTAAATCGGTCGAAGCTTCCACCGCATAAGACTGCGAATCCGAGGAAGCCCACGAGAGGGAGGCTTGCCCTTCCGAGGTCAGGGCGATGTCTCCGATCTTGAGCGGTGAGACGCCCGTATCGATCACCCGCACATTATCAATGTGCCAAGTGGCTCCTGCGTCTCCCCACGCACCTTGGTTGACGATGCTGATACCAGGCTCGGCAGGATCGAGCTCTATCTGATCCATTGTGACACTGTAAGTCCTCACATGCTGATCATCACTGAACCGAGCCATAGAAATGTTTCCTGCTGTCGTGCCACCATTGGCTGGACGGATGTTGAAGTTCTGCCAGTTGCCAGTCCAATTGTCACCGCGCTCTTCGTAGATCACATCCAAGCGCAAAGTATAACGTTTGCGCGCTCCTGGAGGGAGAGCGGCGATGGATTCCATAATAGTGCCGTTGAACGGAATGGTGAAATCTCTTTTCCAAGCTCCTCGCTCATTGAATTTGATCTCTAATGAGCCCTCGCCTTCAGTAACAGCGATATCCGCCGGGCCGCTTTTCTCGTGAAGAGAGAGTTCAAATCGTTCCGTGACTGGGGCGATTTTGCTTAAATCTTCTTCAGATTCGAAGCCATTGAGTAGAGTGACCTCAGGCACCGCACCGGACACATAGGAGTCGACTAAGCGAATGTTATCGAAATACATCTCGATTCCATTGAATTCATCGACCCCAAAGTTGTGGATGAAGCGCAACGTGATCAGTTCTTCTTCGCTCAAGGTACGCTCGATGAGATCCAAGGGGATGGACATGGTGCGACTAAGCTGACCACCATGCTCGGCTTGGCCATAGCGCCAATTGCCATTGAGCTGGGGAGTGTTGTTGCCCCAATTGAGCCCCTCTGGAAAGATTACATCGAAACGCAGAATATAGCGTGCCTCTGCCTTGCTAGCCCAAGCTTCTTTGATGATTGTGCTATTCTCCTCGGAGAAGGTGTAGATCGTATCGGGATTCCACGCTGGTGAGGCACCGAGTTCTAGCTTGAACGACTTTTCTCCATCCGTCACACGAATGTCATCCGCTCCCATCTTGGTGTGCTGCGAAATCGTGATGTCGTCTACAGTGCGAGCATTGCCTCCTACCACTTCAACCGCATCCACAGAGTCCTCGAAGGATTCCAATAAGAGGACACTCTGAGCATGCACCAGTGCGCAAGACGACAGAGTGACCATGAGTAACGCGAGCCTAGAATCGAGAGTCATCATTGTGGAAAGCTAGGAACCCAGTTTGTAAGAGACAAGCGAAATTACGGCGAACGCGGATTCTTCCCACTAAATGGACTTCCTGACGGAACGACAACACACACTTGGCCAATAGCCAAACTCATTCATCCAGTCGTTGGCGCGATTCTCCACAGAAAGTGTGATCGTCTTCCCGCCAAACCTGGAAAGATCGACACCGAGATTGAACCACTCTTCTTGGATGTTTTTGTAGCTGACGATCTGATCGGCAAGGACGTCCTTATCCGCAAGCACGCGGAGTTGCCAGTCTCCATGAGGATGATAGCTACCGCGAATCTTGAGCGTGGTCGTCTTGCCCTTGGGGATTTGGAGTTTTCTCGTTAGAGTGCAAGGAGTTTTCCGATCCAGTGGATGCGTTTGGACGGCCGTTTCGTTGCGAAAACCGGTGAGCTTGCGGACACCGCCTTCGCCAACGTTTTGGACAGCGAATCCGGGAGCCATCTCATGAATGATCTGACGCCACTTGCGTTTCTCTGATGAGTTGGGCTGCCCTTCAATAGACAACGCGCCACTGACCATGCGGCGAGCGACGCTCTCCTGGAGAAAGGGCATGTTTCCGTCAATCGCGACTTCGAGAGCTTTGTCTGGGTGTGCCGTCACCATGGGTTCGAGTCCGTACCAGAGAACACGAGGAATGTTGGGATCGTCAACATCCTCAGTGCGCTTTGCTAAAGCGCTAAGAACAGGCCAGCGATGATCGAAGGCTAGCCGCTGCAGGGCAGACGCAAGGTAGAGACGAACCGTCGGTGAAGGATCGTTCATCGCTAGGTGTTGGAACTGAAGCCGCGCGAGATCGCTTGGATCCTCGTCTTCTGATAGGAGTTGGATGGCCCAAGCACGTATGTGTTCATCTTCGTGCTCAAGAAAGTTGCTAAGAGTGTGTCGCTCGACGCCATCGTAACGGTTGGTCACATGCAGTGCCCAGAGCGCACGGAGGCGCTTGCCCGATGTGCGTGCACTCTTAAGGTAATCGTCCAGCGCTTTGTGAACTACGGCAGTATCAAGCTTGCCAGCAGCGGCGCGGGTGTGGAGTTCCACTCGAGCCTGACGAACATACCAATCGTTGGGATGGGCTTGCAGCTTGACGAGTTCGAGATCGCTCATGCTGGGAATATTGGGCCGTTTGATCTTCGGGGCGTCTTTGGGGAGGATGCGGTAGATGCGCCCGCTATTGGGAAAGTTGATCGCGTTGCCGCAGATATCGGTATCATGCCAATCCAAGATGTAAACACCACCATCAGGACCGATCTCGACACTGAAGCCAACCCAGGCGAGGTCATTCGTGGGCATGAAATCAAAACCGTGCTTGCCGATGTAGGACGACTTGTTCGGCACCATGTAGTCAGTGAGAACACAGTGTTCATGGATATTGCACATGAAAAGCTGGTTCCGGTAGGGCTCGGGGAAAGTGTCGGCCAAATAGAACCGCGCGCCGCCGTGTGCTGAAAGGTGCGTGTGGTCGCGAATGGTCTTGATATCGTCGTAGATGTAGGGATTGACATGTGGCTTGGACTGCTTGTGGTAGACACCTCCTTGCACGACGTGGAAGAGGTGTGGGATGACGCAGCAGGTGGCAAAGCCGTGGCCAAGGTCGTTGAAATCGAAGCCCCACGGATTGGACAGCCCTCTAGCAAAGATTTCAAATTTCTCGGTCACTGGATGGAAGCGCCAGATACCAGCATCAATAAATTGGCGTTCGTTCGCTGGTGCACCCGGCTTGCCGACATTGGATCGCGTGAAGACGCCATGACATCCGTAGAGCCAACCATCGGGGCCCCAGATGAAGCTGTTGAGAGTTTCGTGACGGTCGTGGGCACCCCAGCCATCTAACAAGACTCTAGGCTCTCCATCCGGGACATCGTCGGCATTGGCATCAGGGATGAAGAGCAAGTTCGGTGGGGAGCCGAGGTAGACGCCGCCAAAGCCGATCGCAATGCCCGAGCTGAACGTGATCTTGTCCGTCAAAAGTTTCTTGGTATCAAAGACGCCATCGCTATCGGTGTCCTCGAAGATCTGGATGCGTGACAGTGGGACGTTCTCTTTGTGCGAACGGCGGTTGACGTAGTTGTACGTTCTCGACCACCCAAATGCGGCCCCGGCCGTCGAAAGTGAACGCGATAGGCTCCCCGATATCAGGTTCGGCAGCAAAGATAGAAACGTCAAAACCCTCGGGTATCTCCATCTTGGCAACAGCTTCCGCAGGCTTGAGGAAAGGGGCATCGCTCGTGCGGTGTTGTTTGGTATGTTTCTCGGCGCTTGCCGAGGTGAAGGTGATCGCGAGAACGACTAGGGTTAAGAGAAACCTCTCGCAATGGCGCAACGGCGCAACGGATAGCTCTGAAGGGATGATGTTCATGGGACTCTGTGATGGTTGCAAATCTAGGGCTATAGAAGCCGAATGGGGCTTGTTAGATCTATCAGTAATATTTTAGTGGCGTAGCGCCATTGCGAGAGGTTTCATCGAAACTAAGACATCCCGCTAGCGACTCGCTTGATGCCGTTCTTTAAGAGTTCTTCGATGAAGTTGATCAAGAGTCCTAGTCGCATGTCGAGTAAGCGGAGATGGGTCAATAGCGGTTTGGCGTGAACGGGTTCTAGCGCTTTGAGGGACTTGAGTTCGATGATGAGTTTGTGCTCGACTATAAGGTTGGCACGAAAACCTTCGTCGAAGCGAATGTCGTCGAAACTGAGGGGAACAGAGACTTGGCGTTTTGCGGATAGGCCGATGGCGGCGAGCTTTTGACAGAAAATCACCTCTTAAACGGTTTCGAGAAGCCCACGAACTAGCCGACGATAGATGTCGAAGAAAAAGTCGAGAACTCGGTCTAAGAGACGGTTTTCAATCATATTCTAGAATGGGACCTTGCGGCGGCGCGGCGGTTGGCTTCAGGAGGGAGCATTAAGTGGGAAGAGTTTTATGACATCTAGTGGCACGTTGAGATATCGTGGGCTTTTTTAGTTTCGTTGTGTGGGCGGTGGGTTTGGTCCCTGGGCGGGCGGTGGGTTTGACGGGCGGGCGCGATGCCCCCTTATCCTCTTTGCGCAAAACACGCCCATTTGTGACATCCATCTTGCGTATATCGCAAAATGACAGCGCCCAGCGCTCAGCCAGCCCTCACTTTCGCGGCGGATTAACCACGATCTCGTCGATGAAGACCCGCTGGTCACCCGTTACGACGGTGATCTTCACCTTGCTCGCCTTCACCGGCACGTTGCGATCCAACTGACGCGTGAGCAGCAGCACCGATTCGGCCTCCATGCCCTTGGCGCGGAGCGCATTGAATTTCTTGCCGTTGTACACCTTCACCGTGTTGTAGCGCGAGTTGTTGACCGTGAACTTTTCTCCGTCTTCCGAAGTGCTGAACACAAAGTTGCCTTTGAAATCGGCCTCGGCCTTGGAGCTGAGCAGCGTGGGACGAATCAGTGGGGACGGGGTATTTTTCTACCGGGTTCTCATGGAATATGTCCGCTGCTATCGCACACCGGCACAGGCGTGCGATTGATGGCCTCCCGGCAAGATGCGCCAGCAAGCTTGGATTGTAATCGATCGCCACGCCGGTCCGCGCCACCTGCTCTCGGGCTTCCCGAGGAGAAATGCCGCGATCTGCAACTGCGCTTTGGCCGGGTCTTTTTCTGATATTGACCAGCCCGCATCGATGAATATGGTTGCCCATATGAAAACAACTGTAGATATTGCTGACGATGTGCTCCTGCGAGCGAAGGCGTTTGCTGAGGAATCGGAGACGACGCTGAGGCGCTTGATCGAGGAAGGATTGCGCAGAGTTCTGGATCAGGCGGACTCGCCAGAATCTGGTCAGATCGATTGGGTGACGTTTAATGGAAAAGGACTACAACCAGAGTTCCTCGACAAGGGCTGGGACTCCATTCGCGACGCCATTTACAAAGACTCTTGAATGATCGCCATCGACACCAACCTTCTCGTCTACGCGCATCGGGAAGACTCTGAGTGGCATGAGAAGTCCGTTTCGGCAGTCAACGGTCTGGCTAGCAGTGGGCGTCCGTGGGCGATTGCTTGGAGTTCCATTCATGAGTTCCTGGCCATCGTAACCCATCCTCGGATCTACAGCCCGCCGACTCCCCAAGAGGTGGCTTTCAAAGCCATCGAGGGTTGGCAGAATTCCAGTACCCTTCGCTTTCTTCACGAAGGCCCAGGGTATCTGGAGCGACTCGGGAAGCTGTGTGTCCATGCGAAGATTTCTGGAGGACGTGTCCATGATGCTAGAATCGCTGCCCTCTGTCTGAACCACGGAGTGGCCGAACTTTGGACAGCTGATCGGGACTTTTCTAAATTTCCGGAACTCAAGACGCACAATCCCTTGGTTACCTGAAAAACCGAAAGGGACGTGAAAAACCGAAAGGGACTAAACCCCCTCCTATCCCTAGCAGTTCGGCGAATCTGACCCCATGGACGAAAAGCAATTTCCTAGCAGTAATACAGTGCCGATTAGAAATAGGATTCTTCTGAGTTTCATCGTGCTTCCGGGATGGATTTTTGGGTGAGGCTTTGCCCCCCCTCATTCCCGTCCAACGACTGATTCAGGAACCTTCGGACAAAAACAAATATCTGGCAGCCAGCAAGATCAAAAGCCAGAGGTAATCCTCTGGCATGGGCTTTTTGTATGGTGGAGACAGGCCTTTTCATATCGCTTCATCGGATAGCCGTACCCCAGTTCAAACAAGGCGGGACGGTGGAGCCGGCGAAGAAGGGTCACGCTTGATTTTTTCCCTTCAGTATAGGCGCCCCAACGATCAGATTGCTCCCTCCTTCCGAATCCCGGAACGATCGATAACACCATCCCATGATCAGCGCACCAATCAAGAAATCCATGTTGCTCAGCATTCTGCTTTGCGGCCCATCGATCACTTTGGCGGCGGATGATGAGGCTGGCAACCTGCTGCCAAACCCGTCGTTCGAGCGCGTTGATGGCGAGGGAGTTCATGGCTGGGGATCGCACGCATGGAAAGGAGCAGAGGAAATCCGCTGGGATGTGGAGTCGCCCGGACGCACCGGGGAGCGGTGTCTTTCGATCGTATCCGTGAAGGGAGCTGATGCCGCGTGGACGACCAAGGTTGCCGTGGAACCGGGGAGAACCTACGAGCTCTCGGGCTGGATTAGGACGAACCAGATCAAGGGTGCGGTTGGTGCCCTGTTGAATATCCAGAACCTGCAGGCGGTGAAAACGAAGGCGGTGACAGGAACCGCGAAATGGACGCGGGTCAGCACGGTGTTCAGGAATGACAAACTACGCGAGTTGGAGATCAACTGCCTCTTCGGCGGTTGGGGGAGTTCGACCGGGCAGGCTTGGTATGATGACGTCGTGCTCAAGGAGATCGGCGAGGCCAAGCTCGTGGACAAGGACCCGCAGCGGAAGATCATGAAGGGACTGAACGGTCTGGTGGCCGCACCCTTGATGGGGAGCGGCGATCTTCCCAAGCGACTGATGGGCGTCGGTGTTGCTTCGGACGGGACCGTCTACGTCACGGAAACCGTGCGACAGATGAGAGAGGAGATCAGCCTTTTGCAATCGACGTTCCTGCAACCGCTCGACATGGGAATCACCACGGTCGCGGAGAAGCACGAATGGATCGAGCAGAATTACTCCCCACAGATCGCCAAGGCCCAGGGGATGCCCGATGTGAATGGCGATCAGAAGATCGACGCCACCGACCTGGCCATCCGCAGCGAAAAGATCTTCACCCTGCAAGACGCGGACGCGGACGGCATCTATGACGGGGCCACGGTATTTGCCAAGGGCTTCAATGATATCGTCACCGGCGTGGCGCACAGCGTGACACCGATCGGTAAGGACGTTTATGCCACCATCATCCCCGACCTCTGGAAGCTCAGCGACAGCGACGGCGATGGTTGCGCCGATCAACGGACCAGCCTCGCCCACGGCTTCGCCCCGCACTTCGGCTATGGCAACCACGACCTTCACAGCATCGTGCAGGGCTACGACGGCAAGATTTACTGGAGCATGGGCGATCGCGGTCTCAACGTCATGCGACAAGACGGCAGGCGCGTGGCTGACCCACATACGGGAGCCATCCTACGCTGCAATCCGGATGGCAGCGATTTCGAAGTCTTCGCCAACGGACTGCGCAATTGCCAGTATTTCGACTTCGATGCTTACGGCAACATCTTCGCCATCGACCATGACGCGGACTTTCAGGGCGAACAGGAACGGCTGGTTTATCTTCCCGAAGGATCAGATTCGGGATGGCGGAACTACTACCAATACCGCCACAGTAACCGGGTGCTGGGGGGCAAGGGAAAGGATCTCTATAGCCCGTGGTTGTCCGAGCGCATGTGGGAACCTCTACACGATGCGCAACCGTCCCATTTCCTGCCGCCCATCGAAAACAGCTGGAACGCGCCAGCCGCGTTTTCGTTTCAGCCCGGCACGGCCTTAGGTGGAAAATACCGCAATCATTTTCTGTTAGGCGGCAAAGGTGTGATCCGGGCCTTCGAGATGGTACCGGACGGTGCCAGTTTCAGGCGTCGCGGAGAAGACGCCATCGTGCAGGGGCTCTCGTCCCAGGTGTTGGCATCAGCATTCGGCCCCGACGGGCGCCTGTACCTTGTCCTGTGGGAACCGGGGAAGATGAGCCCGCTATGGGCCCTGCAAACCGGCGACAAGAAGGAACCGGCCATGGCAGCGGTGGAAACCCAATTGCGTAAGGGTTTCAAAGCGCAGCCAACAGCCGATCTGCTGCTGTCTCTCGGCCATGCCGACAAGCGGATTCGGCAAGGGGCGCAGTTCGAACTGGTCGCCCGTGGCGCACTTGAGGAATTGCGCTCCCTGGCGATGGACTCGAACGCGTCGCAATTTCCACGTCTCCACAGCCTGTGGGCGCTAGGTCAGCTGGCAGACAGGAACCGGGACCTTCTCCTGAAACTCAGCACGGATCCTGACCCGGAGTTGCGAGCGCAAGTGGCGCGTTGGGCCGGCGACCTCAGCTTCGATCCGGACGGAGTGCTGCTCAACTTGCTTCAGGACCCTTCCCCACGAGTGCAGGCTCTTGCGGCCATCGCTACTGGTAAACTGAAGAACAAGCAGGCACTTGCCCCGCTCACGGAGTTGCTCGTGGCCGCAGACAACAAGGTTCCAGTTTTACGCCATGCCGGGATTTACGGGCTGGTGGGAACCGCCAAGGATCAGGACCTGCAGGCATTCGCAAGCCATTCATCCGAGGCGATGCGCCTCGCCGCGGTGGTCGCGCTGCGGCAACGGCAGTCCATCGCCGAGCTTCTGCCATTTCTCAATGACCCCTCACCCCAGGTCGCAACCGAGGCCGTGCGCGCAATCTACGACGAAGCAACTCCGATGACATTTTCCGAGCACCCCGAAGCACTCAAGGCGCTCGCTGCCATGCTTCGACCCGAACACGATGCGGCGCTCAACGTGAGAGCGCTCGCCTCGAATCGTCGCTTGGGAACAGTCGCGGCATTGAAGCGCATCGCCGCATTCCTCGACGCGCCACGGCTCGGTCGTGTCGAACGCCTCGAGGCGCTGAACACACTTTTGTCCTGGTCAAAAGAAATGGTCTTGGATCCCGTCGACGGTCGCCACTTCCCGGTGCCAGCCTTCGGTCACGAGGCCCTTGAGGTAGCCTTTGGAGAAGGGCTATGGAGGCTGTCCAAAGACAAGAACGAGGCAATTTCAAAAAAGGCAATTGAGATCCTCTCCAGTCTGAAGCCATCCGATGCGCGCTGGCAACAGGTCGTCAAAATCGTCATGGATCCCGGCAAGGCCGAGGCCGTACGCGCGGAGTGGCTATGCTGGCTGCGCCTTCAGGATTCAGGGAAATTTAAACCGGTCGGAATTGCGGCATTGAAGGCAAAGTCGGCATCGCTACGCCGCACCGCAGCAGAGCAGTTGCTCGAGGCGGAAGGCGCCGGAAAGGAGATCGAACACTACCTGATTTCGACTCTTGAAAACTCACAAGACACCCGGGAAATGCAATACGCGCTATCACGGGTGTCTTCTCTTCCAAACCCGCAATCCGTCATTCGTCCATTTGTCGATGACTTGATCGCCGGCAAGCTCGCGACAGAACTGCAGCTCGATGTGTTCGAGGCTGCTTCAGCCCTGGCCGAGACGCACACAGGCCTAAAAAAAGCCTTGAATGGATTCCATTACCAGATCACGACCGGCGGACCACTGGCAGAATTTGATCTCGTCCTCACAGGAGGAGACCCTGAGATCGGCGAAGCCCTGTTCTTGGGACATCCCATGGCATCTTGCTCAAAATGCCACGCCCTGAAGGACGCCGATAAACAGGTTGGCCCCAGCTTGCAAGGAATCGCCTCGCGCTACCCCCGGTCGTATCTCCTGCAGTCCATCGTCGATCCACAGGCAGCGGTCGTAGCAGGGTATGGTGTCGTCACCTTGGTTCTCAAAAACGGAAACTCGGTGGTCGGTACACTGATGAATGAAACCGCCGGTGCCATCGAAGTGAAGTTGCCAGACGGGCGTCGGGAGAGCTACGCGCATCCTGCCATCGCGTCGAAGAGCACACCCTTGAGCACGATGCCCAACCTCAAAGCGATCCTCAGCAAACGTGAGATAAGAGACCTCGTCGCCTACCTCGCAACCCTGCGCTGATTGCCAGGAACCGCCCTTAATCGTTCAAATCGATCTTCAGTTCGCGCCCGCCTTTGCGGATCGTGACGATTCCGCAGCAGAACCCCTCCGATCCCTAGCAATGCGGCGAATCTGACCCCATAGACGAAAAGCAATTTCCTAGCAGTATGGCTAAGAGAGCTGATTTCACAGCCCGAAGGTGGCGCGGATCTACCGTCAGGGTCAAGTCAACAGGCCTCGGTTTGGCCATCCAATCGGGGACTCCAGGTCCGGCCTTTACGTTTGACTCGGAGCCCTTCATCTTTCATGCCCATGGGTGCTCCTTCCAAGATTGGTCTCTTGCTGTTGGCATGGTCTCTTCAAGGCTGGAGTCAGACGTTGGATGCTGACGGATACACTTTAGACGAGAGGGGCTTTCGAGTGCACCGGCTACAATCAGAATATCAGTCCGCTGAGACAACGGTTCGAGTCTTGCTCCCTGACGACCTTCAAGAAAACAAACTCTATCGTGTTCTCTACGTCCTGCCTGTTGTCGCTGCAGCGGATGAGAAGAAACATGGTGATGGCATGCTTGAGATCAAGAAGCGTGATCTTCACAACGAGCATGGGTTGATTTGTGTTTCTCCAGAATTCACAGCGATGCCATGGTATGCCGATCATGACAGCGAGGTCACAAGGCAGGACGAAAGTCATTTGCTGAAGGTGGTCTTGCCATTCGTCGAGAAAAATTACCCGGTCCTTGAAGGATGGAACGGTCGATTGTTAGTTGGGTTCAGCAAATCTGGCTGGGGAGCATTCACCTTGTTGCTTCGGCATCCGAAACTATTTTATCGCGCCGCTGGGTGGGACCCTGGCATTCGTATCGATACCGGACCGGTCGAGGAAGATGACCGCAATGAGAAAGTAGAGCGCATCTTTGGAAGTACGAAGAACTTTGAGGATTACCGCCTTTCGACATTGCTTCGAAGGCGAGGCGCCGACCTCGGCGAGGAAGCTAGGATGTTTTACTATAATACCAAAGGGAACCGCGCGCTTGGTGGCACTAAGCTTCACCAACTGATGGTTAAGTTGGAGTTTCCACACCACTATGTTTTCGAATCCAAACGGCCTCATCGCTGGGACAGTGGATGGATTCCAAAGGCGGTAGAGTTCCTTGTGCGCGAGCCGTAGTAGCCTATTTCCTTGAGAACAGAGTTCTGCTAATGAGGGCATCTCTTGGCATGAAAGAGTTCTGCCGGTGCGGCCAAGCGACTGGAATCAGACTCCTTGGCACCGACGCGGCTCGGCGATAGAGATTTGACTACCCACCGGCTTGATCAGGTTGTAGCACTGTCTTTAAGAATTCATGCTAACCGAACAAGAGATCCGTGAACTGGTGGCGACTCATGGAGCCGCTGTGAATGAAGGCCGACCGATCAAGCAACTGATCGACGATGGCGAGTTGCCGCGCCTTGATGGCTGTACCGTGCTCCAGGGCAAGGTCTCCGATTCCGTCTTTAGCGATGCCCTCAAGACAGCCTCCGGAAGGCCCATCCGCTTGATGTTTCGCAACAACCGCATCTCCACCCACGACGTCAACCGAGGATCCATTCCGTTCAAGGATCAAGTCTTGGCAGTCAATCACGACCACATGCTCCAACTGGTAAAGCCAGTTCTGGGAACGTCGCAGTTCGATGTGCCAGGTCTCGCCTCGTCCTCGACTGTCATTCCCGCCGAAAATGTTACGATCTTGATGGTCGAGAATGTCCTGCGCCTCTACATGGCGGAGAGTTCAACCTCCACCTCGCTCTATCAACATTGGTTAGCCGCAAAAGAGGCAGAACAGCACACAATGCATTTCGCTGGCCACGAGTTGGACGTCGCTTCGCTCGCGCCTAACAAACCGCTCCCCTATCTAATGGACACCCCGAGCACGAAGGAGAAGGTCGACCGTACCGTTGACGCAGCATTTCTCATCAAGAACGGCGTCTGCACCGAAGGGCAATATGCCCAGCTCCGGAATTCATCGTTGATGGCCTTTGGCATGATTTCCCAATACCTCGCTCAGCGCGGGATGGTGCTCGTGGACACCAAGACCGAACACGGGATCAATGTGGACGGCCAGATCGTCCCAGCCGACGAACTCTACACCATGGATTCGTCCCGATGCTGGAAGTTGGACGATGACGGCCAATTGCTTACTCGTAATGGCAAGCCGGTGTCCTTCTCCAAAGAATTCGCACGCGGTATGGTGAAAGAGCAAGAGCAACAGTTCTCCAAGGAACAGGCGAATGAGATCGCGGTAAGATACATCAACGGACTACAGCATCTCACTGGTGAATCCTTCACTCCCGACTTGCGGCCGCGGGATCAACGAATCGTTGAATCTGTCGATCTCATCTTGGACACGCTCTTGCGCGAGCGCAAAGAACACCATGGCGAAATGAGTTAAACGAAAGCACTTCATGGCGTGGCCCCATTTCGAGTGGTCGTGTTGCTAATCTCATCGTGCCGCAGCAGAGTTTGAGTCGAAAGTAGGGATTCCTCGGCCAATAATCGGTTCAGGCCTGGAGCCATCGCTTTCGCCCAGGCTTCGGCACTCGGGTGTAGGAGGTCCCACATGCACTTGGTATTGATCGTCCCGTCAGGGTTTAGGAAGATGTTATTCACACCAAACCAGAGCACCTGTTTATGCTTGGTGAGTTCCCCCGCACGGCGACAGACCTCGACACATGACGCCGAGGAAAGATGCGCAACACCAAGATCTTGGTCGTCGGATACCGTTCTTTGATGTAGTCCACCATCGCCTTGTTGCTCGCATAGACCGCTTCGGCGCTGTGCACATTTTCGAAATTGCGCTCCTCCGTATTGTTCACCCCAATGAGAAGCATGGCGTGGCGACCTTTGGAGAACGGGCGAAGTCATTCTGCAGGCTCCACAGGACTTGCTCCTTACGAAAGCCGCTCTAACCCAAGTTATTCGCGTTGTGGGGCGCGTAGTACACTTACCACATCGCTGTTAGAGGCGCGTACTTGTCGCCAAAGTCATCGAGCGCGTGCGTGATTGGATCTCCGATGAATGCCAAATCATAATCACCCGTGTTGACCGCAGCCACTTTCTTTGTGTGCTGCTCAGTCGGCGAAGGCATTGGGAAATCGGCCGCGCTAAGTTTGGGCTAAGTATCAGCCCACCGAGCGGAGACATCGACCGTAAGCCAGGATGTTAGAATAAGGGAAAGGATCCGGGAGTTGCTCGTCGCCATGGTGCTGAACGTAACCACTAGGAAATCTTGGCACTTACTAAGTGGACTGCATTTCGCTACGTGACGGATAGGGTGCACGCTCGTTTTTTTAAGATCGCGAAGACCGCGGCCCGGGCTTACGGATAGAGCTCATGGGACGACGCAATAACAGCCTCAACGAAGAAGAACTCTTACTCCAGGCGCTCAATGGCCCAAAGAAGCCAAACACCCCTCAGAAGCCCGTTGAATCAGTCTCGGAGGAATTCGACGCCTCCCTTCACCGGAGCACCTCAAAACGGGGCATGAAGAACACCAACCGCGGACGCGTCGACATCATCCGTCAGACCGCACATCGCGGTGGCAAAGGAGTGACGGTGATAAAGAATTTCATCGGCATCGGCCTACCGGAAAAGCAGGAACTGGCCAAGAGAATGCAGAGAGCCTGCGGTGTTGGGGGAACCGTGAAAGGCGGCTGCATCGAGATCCAAGGCGACAAGCGCGATGAGGTGAAGCGCATCCTTATTGAGGCCGGTTTTAATCCGGTGTTCGCTGGAGGGTGATGGACATCATGTCCGTCTTCGCGCATCCCTCGTGGCGATTGATTTTGGAGATCGTGAATCAGAAGACGCAACGGTGTCTCGGCGCTTTCTAGCAGCCCGAACATCTTCAACATCAAAAGCGCACTCTGCTAGGAAATATTGTTCATCAAGACGGTCATGGCCATTCCAGGAGCGGACGCATGGTCCATGTTCAACCCCACCACCCCGAGGAAGGCCAAAAGCCTCCGTCACCGCGCTCTCGGGGTAAGCCTAGCTTGACCGTCACGACGCCCCCACCATGATGGGGGCCTGACTCATCCATGAACGCAATCGAATTCCGCAACAAACTCCGCCAAGGCGACCGACTCATTGGCACCCTGCTCGTAGCTCAAACGCCTTCTTGGCCTAAGATCATTGGCGACTGCGGCCTCGACTTTGTCTTTATTGATACAGAACATATCGCGATTGGCCGCGAGAGTCTCTCCTGGATGTGTCGAACGTATTCCGCAATGGGATTGCCACCGCTTGTTCGCATTCCCAGTCCCAATCCTTATGATGTCACCGTGGCGTACGATGACGGGGCTTGTGGTGTCGTCGCTCCGTATTTGGAGCAAGTAGCGGAGGCGACAGCACTGGTCAGTTCAGCTCGAATGCGGCCTTTAAAAGGGAAACGGGTAGCTCAAGGAGTGGCAGAGCCTCCTTTGGCCGATCCGTTAGAGAGTTACATCGCCAAGAACACTGCGGGGAATACACTCATGGTGAACATTGAAAGCTTACCAGCCCTGGAGAATCTCGACGCTATCCTGGAAGTCAAGGGGATCGATGGCGTGCTCATTGGGCCGCATGATCTTTCGTGTAGCTTGGGTTTGCCTGAGCAGTATGACCACCCGGAGTTTCTCAAAGCGGCCGAAACCATTCTTACAAAAGCACGAAATGCAGGCATCGGCGCCGGAGTCCACTACTGGGGAACAACGGAAGAATCCACGCGACTCATTGGGATGGGAGCCAATCTGTTCATCCACAAAGCAGACGCGATCTTCTTGCGCGAAGGGCTTCACCGAGAGATCGGGGCGTTGCGGGAAGCGTTAGGCGAGGACTCCGCAGATAGAGGAGGGCAGGTAAATATCTGATACGGTAGCTTAGGTCGTCGCTTCGATTTCACATCAAGCCTATGCTCGATAATCAGAGACGAACTCCAAATTCCGCGCTCATTTCACACAGAATAGGTGGCTCTCACTGCGAATGAGTAGCTGCCCATCGAATGGCACGGGCGATGCAAGGATTTGTTCTCCCATCGCATTCTCGCCTAACAATTCGAAACGCTCGCCAACGCGTGCGGAGAAGACCACGCCATCTTCGCGTGCCGCGTAGAGGATGCCTCCCGCAATCACGGGTGACGCGTAATAGGCATCTGCCGCGCGTGGTAAAGCAGCTTCCCAGAACGGTTTTCCCGTCGCGGGATCGAGACAAACCACTCCGCCCTTATTGCGCAAGAGATAGACTCTTCCCTCATAAGCAATCGGGCTTGCGACGAACACGCCAAAGTCATCGCGCTCCCAAAGTCGGTGACTCTTGGTGACATCGCCTTTGCCTCCTAACTTGACCGCATGTACTTGGCCCTGCTTACGATCATCGCGACCGACGGGAATCACTGCAACATCACCAGAAACCACTGGGGTCGCAATCGGGGGCCACAGCTTGTTCCCTTTCGGATTGAAGCCGCCGCAGGACCAAAGCAAGGTGCCGTCATCGGCGGCGTAGGTGGTTACGTGATCGGAACACCACACTAGCAAGGCATCACGGTCACCATGGCGAAGGGGGATAGGTGTGGTGTAGCCATTGTCGTTCTCGGGTGGCACCTCATAATTGCGCTGCGTCTTCCAGCGAATCTTTCCGGTGACCTTGTCGAAACCGGCGACCCAGGAATCGCCTCCATGTAAACGCGGGAGAATGACCAATTCGCCAAGGAGCACCGGCGAGCTCCCCTGATCCCAGTATAGTTCCTGGGGCCCAAAGTCTTTGCTAAGATTACGCTGCCAACGCACCGTCCCGTCCATCTCGAGCGCCGCAAAGTTTCCGCTCTTGAAATATACATACACTCCTCTGCCATCGGTCACTGGGGACGCATTGCTGCTTGTTCCCAGCTTCTTGTGTTTCGCTGCCCGCTCCGCTCCCAGCGTCCTTTTCCATATCTGTTTCCCATACAAATCAAAAGCAATCACCGTATCCACTCCGGCCTCGGGCGTGGTGACAAGGATGCGATTCTTCCAAACGACGGGGCACGAAGCGCCTTTCCCAGGCAGCGCCACCTTCCAACGAACGCTATCGGGAGTCCACTTCGTCGGGTAACTCTTTCCCGCCCGGCTCCCCTGGTGCGAAGGCCCTCGCCACGACGGCCAGTCCTCGGCAAAGACGTTTAGCGATAGAGTGAGTAAGAGAAAGCCACCGGCTACGAGACAATGGGTCGTTTTCATGAAGATCATCAGTATGTGCAAAGCAGGCGCTGCTCCAGATTTTTCTGAGGGGGACACTGGATCATTTAAAATTTGAAGCCTAAGAACTCGCGGATGAGGCATCCGTGGTCACGAGAAGTTGGTAAGCACCCACATCCTTCCCATCCTCACTCCGAATTGCTTCAAGCTTTACCTCGCCCTTTATTAGTTTAATCTTGTCGAATTGAATCACGTCGGCCTTAGAGGTCTGCTGGAGAACCTTCTCACCCACTTTCAACATGATGGCAGCGTCCCCGCCTGTCACGACGTTAGGATGAAAGACAACTTCGATTTGCGCCGTCACTGGCTTGGAAACGTCGACCACCCAGTGGCCCATTGCCCCACCTCTCCAAGTCGTGCCAAGCCAGTCCTGGCGCGTTAACGCGGTGGGATTCTCATGTTCAGTGCCGACAATCACACGAGGAGGCGCATAGTTGTCAGGTCGCGTGCTTGAGACATCGGCAAACCAAGCCCCGTAGTCTCTCTTAAGCCGGGCCAATACCGCTGGTTGTTCTGTTGCCACGTTCTTCCGCTCCTCCGGATCTTCCTTGAGATTGTAGAGTTCAAACTTCGGCTCCCCATCGAAGCTCTCCTTCCCGAAGCCCGAAGCATGGAGCAATTTCCAATCGCCGTCACGCAGCATGAAGTGGTGATAGCGCTTTGCCGAAGTGCCGCGGTGGGATTGGATGACGAGTTGTCGGTTAGGCCACGTGGCGGTCTCTGGTGCCGTAAAGAGCCCGAGAAAGCTGCGACCATCAAGCGCATGCGGCCCAGCTTTCGCATCACAGGCTTCGAGAATCGTCGGCATGACATCGATGTGTGCCGTCAAGGCGTCTACCTTCATACCGGCTCTGATCTTGGTAGGCCAATGCATCCAGAACGGCGAGCGAACGCCACCTTCATGAACATTCGTTTTCATCCCGCGCATCTCTCCGACGTAACGCATCGTATTCGGCCCATTGTCATTCATACGGATGACTAACGTGTTCTTTAATAGACCGTTCTTCACCAAATGTGCCATCACTCGGCCAACGTTTTGATCTTCGTTCGTAATCATCGCGGCAATGCGTGCCAATTGATCTTGCATTTGTGCCTTGCGCTCGCCCTTGGGTGGATTGGCTTGGAGAGCGGTGAGATCCTTGGTCATGTAGTGTTGGCGAAGTTCCTCTGGCACATCATGATAGGGCCCGTGGGGCGCATTTGTCGGCAAGTAAACGAAGAACGGCTTCTCTGTTCCTTTCCCGATAAACTCTAACGCGGCATCTATGTAGACATCGGTGCAGAACCCCTTCGTCTTCACGGCCTTGCCCGTTTCATCGAACAAGATCGGGTCAGTGTAACGCCGCTCATTCTCCAATGGCTCAGAGGGCTGCGCTAGTCCCCCACCCCGATGCATCAGCACCTGGTCGAAGCCTTGATCCTGGGGTCGCATCGGATAGCAATCACCCAAGTGCCATTTTCCAAACAGCCCGGTGCGGTAACCAGCGGCTTTGAGCGCCTCGGCTAGGGTGAATTCGTCAGGCTCCATCATCGAACGGCCTAACCACGTGTCGATACAGCGTGTACGCTGATTGTAACGTCCCGTCATGAGCGAAGCCCGCGTGGGCGAGCAAACCGGGCTCACATAGAATGTGGTTAGACTGCCGCTCTTCGCCGCCATGGCATCGATGTTTGGCGTTTCAATCAAGGTATTGCCGTTGATGCCGAAGTCGCCGATGCCCTGATCATCGGTCATCATAAGGATGACATTTGGGCGCTCATTCGCGACCGCGAGAGACGTAAAGACAAAGATGGAAGCAAGAATGGCGAGGCGCTGCATGACACCTATCTAAGCCTGATTTCTTAGTAGGGACAAGCTAACGTGCCGATGACAACGACCAGCGCCGTTTGAAAGGATACCACCGTTGGCCGAGGTAGGATCGCGGGATGAGCTCCTTAATCCCAAAGGCTTCCAGTTCCACACCCGGAGGCCGGCAGGTGCCAAAAAGGTTGTCCATCAGCGGTGACAGGTTGGCGTAGTTTCCTGCATCATAATCATGATGCCAGTGATACAATTCTGGCGCGACTATGAGCGTGCCGGTCCAACGGAAAACCAGGAATTTTCCAGACAGGCAAGCGTTAGACAAGAACTAATCAGTAAGCATGAGAGGAAGAGACCCTGGTCTTCGCCAAAGCCAATCCGCTTATCCAGATTCTCTTCCTCCAGCTAGTCCATGAACTGCGTTAGCCCTAATAGACGGTATCGACAGATAAACTCGCCGTCTCTCTCCCAGGAACGATTGGGACGCCGTAGAATCCTGAACCCTAAAATCCTCTTGTTCTTGTCGCGTGGGGTTACATGCTTCTATCGGAAACACCAGGATACCGGATTGCGCGTGTGAAGCATTAACGACGGTTCTTAAATTCCAGGCCCAGAGATATCAACATCATTAATACGACGATCATCATTGGTACTGAAACAACGATCGATGCTGTTTGTAGGGCCACGAGCACCTTAGTTTGATGATTGAGAGAAAGTAAGGTTAGCGGAAGCACGCCTAAGGCAATGGCCCAGACAACACGATGCCAGCAGGCCGGGTCCCGATCGACGGGGAGTCGTCGGGTCGCTGAAGCTGCCAGTGTGTATGCTGCGGAGTCGTAGGTTGTCGCCGCGAAGGTGACGCAGAGGAGAAGGAACAATGGCAAGATCCATTTCCCCATGGGCAGGGTGATGAGCATCTGAATGATGACGGCATGCTTGTTCTCAGAGAATGTCGAAACGAGTTCCGTTCCCACCTCATGCTCCAGATAGGAGGCGTAACCACCGAAGACCACAAAGCAAAGAGTACATCCAAGTGTTCCGAATCCTAACACCCCCCAAATAACCTGACCAAGCGTGCGGCCACCGGAAATCTTACAGATGAACATGCCGACGAAAGGACCAAACGCCAACCACCACGCCCAGTAGAAGACCGTCCAGCTCTCGACAAATTCCTTGTTTGTGCCCGGATAGAAGATGCCGCTCATCTGCGGGAAATTCGCCAGCATGAAACCAACGCTATCAACTCCCTGACGAGCGATCGGTCCTGGGGACCCAAAGAGAAAGATTAGTCCCAAGAGTAGAAACATCAGCACGAGATTGACGTTAGACAAACGCTTGATTCCTTGATCGAGTCCTAACGAAACAGACATTGCAATCAGGAACACGACTAGTGCGATGGCGGCGAGAGTGAGACCAAATGATGACTCAATGCCAAAGAGACTACCAAAGGCCTCCGTAATCAGTGGGGTCGTAAGCCCGAGGCCCGTACTGGCCGTGCCAACAAGACCAATCATAAAGAGCGCATTGATTAGTCGCCCGGGCCACCGATGGACGTATCCGTGGAGCAGCGGCGCGCATGATTCGGCGATGCTGGGTGACGGGCGCTTCGCCACGTGATAGCTATAGCAGAGACACACTGTCGGCACGGCGTAGAAGACCCACCCGAGAATGCCCCAGTGGAACATGCCATAGCTCATTGACCACTGCAGCGCCTCAGGCGACTTAGGTTCCAATCCGAGCGGCGGTGCCAGATAGTATTCGATCCATTCGATCGTTCCCCAGTAGAGAAGCGCGGTGCCAATACCCGTCGAGAACAGCATCCCGGCCCAATTGAATGTTGAGTAGTGCGGCGCCTGATCAGCATCCCCAAAGCGTATTTTCCGAAAGGGGCTCAGTGCTAAACCTAAGAGAATGAGCAATCCACCCAGCGCACACGCGATGTAGAGCCAGCCTAACCTCTTCGTCAGAAACGAGAACAGCGAATCAATCGCTTGGCTACCCGCAGCCGGAAAGATCACCAGCAACGCGGCCACCATCAGGACAATTCCGAGAGCAATGATGAAGGTGACCCAATCGATCTCGTGGCGTTCTGACGGCATTTCACCTACAAAACAGGGATCGACGCGACTTGACGATCACCATCTTTGTCATTCAAACAAACGCTGCCCTATCTCAAGCCCCTGATCGACGAGAGTAACCCTATCCCTTGAAAATCTTTATCCAGCTGGAACGAGGCGGGCGACATGATGTGGACCGTCGAGGATGACGTAAAGACAGCCGTCTGGACCAGTCGCAACATCACGGACACGACCGATATCTTTAAGAATGATCTCCTACTCGGTGATCTTGCCATCGACAATGCGAATGCGGCGGATTTCTTTCGCCTTCAGGGCTCCAACGAAGAGGTCGTTCTTCCATCCCGGGAACTTATCGCCGCTGTAAAAGTCCAAGCCGCAGGTAGCAATGCTAGGTACCCAGTAGGTCATGGGCTGATCCATGCCTTCTTCGTGCGTCTTAGAATCGGGAGTCATTGGAGTCCCGTCGTAGTTCATCCCGTGAGTGATGATCGGCCACCCGTAGTTGTGGCCTTTGAGAATGTGATTCAACTCATCACCACCACGCGGGCCATGCTCTGTGCTGTAGATCGCGCCATCGCGTGGATCGACTGCGAGTCCCTGAGCGTTGCGATGCCCATAAGACCAGATGCCTTTGATCGCGCCGGGCGTGTCGACGAACGGATTGTCATCGGGCGTACGGCCATCGTCGTGGAGCCGGAAGATCTTCCCTTTCGGGTTGGTGAGTTCCTGCACCTTATTCATGCCACCACACTCACCGACGATGAAGTAGATGTAGCCCTGATCAAAAACGATACGCGTACCAAAGTGATAGTCTTGGTCGCCATAAAACTTTTTGTCGGCCTTCCAGATCCATTCCTGATCGACCCAAGCATGATCTTTGATGCGACCACGGATAACGGCATTGATCGTGTGTGCCTTGCCTTTCTTGCTTTCGGCTTTCTCCCACCAGCCATCGGCAAAGCCCAAGTAGATCCAACCATTCTCTTGGTAGTTCGGATGGACGGCGACCTCCATGAGACCGCCCTGACCGTGTTGAATCACCTCAGGCGTGCCTATGATAGGCTCCGCGTGGAGTTTGCCATCGGCGGTAATGAGACGCAGGGCGCCAGCATGTTCAGTCACAAGCTTGCGGCCATCTGGCAGAAAGGCGATGGCCCAGGCCTTTTCAAGGCCTTCTTCGACTACTCGCTCGATCTTATAACTGGCGCGATCGGTCGTGGTGAACTTGCCAGGCTCAGGCCTAGGAAATGAGATCCCTTTGTTCAGAGATTCACCCTCTTTCTCTCGCAGAAAGACGACCATGGCGTGAATCTGGTTCTTTGTGAGAACGTGTTCCCATGGTGTCATCCCAAACTCAAGGTTTCCCTTGGTGATCGTTTGTACGATTTCGGCGTCGGAACTGCCGTGTTTCCAGTCGCCATCGAGAAACGAGGGAGCCAATCCACCCTCCAACCTCGTTCCGTGACACTGGGCGCAAAGAACTGCGTAAAGCTTCTCAACTTTCATCTTCGCCAGTCGTTCTGGCGTCAACTCGGCTGGCGGGCGTTCCGTCTCGCCATCAGCTTCAATCAACGTCACGTTATCGATCGAGATCGAAACCACTCCGGTCAGGCCGGTCTTATCACCACCGCCGGGCGTCCATTTCTTAAAGATAATGCCAGGGAAATCATCCGTCCCAACAGAAATTTCAACCTCCACATGCTGCCAACCCTCTTTAGTTAGTTTTGGCCCTTCAAGCCAAGTCTTCTCCCAATCTGGAGTTGCTAACCCAAGGTAGAAGCCAGGATCACCTCCACTGTTGTTGTAATCGCCGAGTCTCACAGTCGACTGTTCATTCCACCGAATGTCGAAGGCGAGCTTGGCATAATTATCCGCGCTCTTTATGACGTCTTTGTTCCAATCGTCCTTCCCTCCAAGTGCCATGCCAATCGCATACTGATTGTCATCGAGATCTTTATCGAACCCAAGAGTGAGCTTGAGCGATCCGGAGTTCGCCTCCCCATCCGCGTCGTCCCCATGCCAAGTGAAAGTCGTCGAGGCTCCACCCCACATTTTCCAAATGGGAGGAACGGCGCTCTCGTCTTTGAAACCAGTGACGCGAAAATCCTCGGCTCGTACTGCATTGACTGTAAGAATCAGAGCGGCAGTGATGCTGAACCGGAATAGGCAAAGGAATTGAAACGCAAAAAGCCTAATCATAGGGAAATCAGTTGATTGATAGAGCGCAAGTTGAACCAACTGAAGAATCCTTGCTTTTCGTTGGACGCCCGGCAGCCAAGAATCTGCTGTTAACGTAACTTCACAGTTCAACGCTCCTTTGTCATCAAGACGGATCGCTCGATTCAATGAGCGCATTCAAATACTCTTCAAGGTTGGTATAGCCATCGCTGTTCCGATCGCCATTGCGGTCTTCTGCATCCATAGGATCGAGATTATGATCGCTTTCCCACTGGTCGGGCATGCCGTCGCGATCCTTATCAGCGGGAGCGAGTTTGGACTGCAGCTTCGGCCATCCACCAACGTCCTTCTGAGAATCAATTCGACGATGGGTGCGATCAAGGACGCCCTGGATCACACGTTGATCTGCCGCGTCGCGAACGAGGGAGGCACCGGCTTTTTCTAACACTTGCGCGTAAGCCTCTTTTGCTGGTTGCGTCGTGGGTCGATCCGTTTGGGCAACGGGCTGGTTCGACAAACAGGACGAATCCTTCGGCACATTCCCAGGATAGCCTTCGTCTCTCACTCCCCACTGCATGGCCAAGCGGTTGTCCTCACTCCAAACGTCGTTCCATTCAAAGACCGTGCCGCTCAGGTAGCCGAACGTAGACTCATCTACCTTGACTTTTGGCCGAATCGGAAACCGATCTTCTTTAATGTTTGTGTTAGGTCCAGGACGGTAGTAGTTGTTGATGATATTGAACCGACCAATTCCGAGATTCAGCGATCCCTCCCAATTGTAGATGACATTGTTGCGGTAGTCGAACAGCGCTTGGCCGTTTGGATCCCCGCCCAAGGTTGGATGTCGATTGCGACTGCTGAACAGCAAGTTGTGGTGCAGCGAAACCTTGCCACTAGTCTTTCGCAGCGACATCAGCATGGCATGCCCACCCTTGTGGTGAGTGCTTTCGTGGAGGGCTTCGCCAAAGAGAGACCACTGCAAGGTAAAATTCGAAAGGTACTCGGTGTCCATTGTGCCATCGACACCCCACGTCGCGGTGACGTGATCGAGGATCACATGCTCTGCACGCGAAATATTGATCGTATCAGCCGAAGTCTTGCTTTCATCGCCCAGGCGAACGCGGATGAACCGAACGATGATATTGGAAGAATCTTTGATCTGAAAGGTCTGATCCCGCAACGTGATGCCATCGCCCGGTGCGGTTTGCCCAGCGATCGTCAGCCCGTCAATATCTTTCACGACCAGTGGCTTCTCCAGCTGAATGGTCCCACTTACATCGAAGACGATCGTACGTGGCTTATCTGTATTTTCAAGGCCAGCGCGAAATGAACCTTCACCTTGGTCACCAAGTTGCGTTACATGATAGACGTCGCCTCCACGACCACCCTTGGCGAATCGCCCATAGCCCTCAGCGCCAGGAAAGGCGAGTTGAGCCGTGTCCGCGAAGATGATCTGGCACGATAGAAGAATCCAGAGAGAGGTGCGACTGAGAATACCATTCGGATGCATGGCTTCATCGAAGAGGATATCGACGTCACGCACAATCGCTAATGGAACGGCAAGTGGATTCGTCGCAACACGTTTCTACGGTTACGATCCACGCCAGCAGCAGAGCCCCCTTTACTGCACCCCAAGCGAGGTAATTAGCACTACGCTGGCTTAAATGCTGAGATCGAAGTGGTTTGACCAATCTCCCTCCGTAGCACTTCACGGTCATCTTGGTAACTCTGTATGCTGCCTTTGGCGTTCATGTCAGTAACCTGGTCCATGGCTGTTGATAGCTCTCCAGCGTCTACCAGGGACCATGCAGAATCACCATTCCTCCAGTTTGCTCTAAGTGGCCCCTTTGGATCCAAATAGTCATCGCCCTGCAGAACTTCGCCCTTCATCACTTCCGTTTCTCCGATCTCGAAGCCGGCCTTGGCCATCATCTCTGTCATCGTTTCAATCTCAGGAAAGCGTTTCCCAAGTTTCTCAATCGCTTTCGGGATGAGCGATGCCCACCAGAACCCGTCCTGCTGTTGCTCTGGGCTCGATGTATTCAATACAAAGACGCCGCCCGGACGAAGGACGCGATAGGCTTCGTTCACAAATTCCTGAATACTGCTAAAACGATTCAGATTTTCATCTGAAGCTAGGTGATGGACGACTTGATTGCAGGTCGCCGCATCGAACTCTCCATCTTCACACGGGAGTTCAACCAGGCTTGCTTGCTTCAAGGTGACCCTCGTATCATCTCTAAATTTCAGTTCGGCCTGATCGAGCATCCCTTGACTGAGATCCACACCGACAACGCTTCGAACCTGATCTCTTAAGGCATCAATATAGGTACCAGTTCCACAACCAGCATCGAGAAGCGCGTGCTCATCCAATGGACCAACGGAAGTCAGAGCTTCCGTGATGAAGGCTATTCCAACGCTTCTTCGCGTCTCATCATATTGTCCTGAAGTTGATTTATAGTCTTCGTATTCAGTAGCATGTTGGCTTTGATCGTCATTCATAGTCATAACACTATCATTGTGAACCTGCGACGAAAGCTCATGGAATTGAGTGAAATGAACATGCCGGTTCGTCCACGCGGCACTGGTAGGGACGGGAGTCTCATCGGCATTTTCAACTAAACAATACAAATCGCCACTTTCCGTTCTGGTCGGATTGAGGACCTATGGCCTAGTGTCGGTATACTCGCGCCCTTTCGGGCAACGCCGAACCTCGACTTCTATCCCTATGAATTCTCTCGCAAACCGAATCCTAATTCTAGCGGCTCTCCTCGTTCCAAGCTTCGTGAGCGCTCAAACAGAGCGACCGAACATCGTCTTCCTGTTCAGCGATGACTTAACGACCCAAGCCATTTCTGCCTACAACTACGGTCTGGATCTCCCTCCAACGCCAAACTTGGATCGTCTGGCCAAGGGTGGGATGCTCTTCGAAAATAGTTTCTGTGGAAACAGCATCTGCACACCGTCACGAGCGACCGTGATGACCGGATTGCACAGTCACAAGAATGGCATCGTAAATCTCGGCGGAGCCTTGGATCCCAAACACCCTTCGTGGCCCAAGAAGCTCAAGCAGAGTGGCTACACCACCGCCGTCTTCGGAAAGTGGCACATGAAGACCAAGCCCAGTGGTTTCGATGCCTGGGAAGTCTTCAGCGGTCAGGGAAGCTACTACAACCCCGATCTTCACGGTCCCAATGGCAAACGCCGCGTCGAAGGGCACTCGACTGACGTTGTCACTGACATCGGGTTGGAATGGCTGGAGGAAGGGCGAGACAAGACCAAACCGTTCGCAGTGATGATCCAGCACAAGGCACCTCATCGGAACTGGAAGCCGAGCATCAAAGACCTGGAGCTCTATCAAGACATGTCGATGCCCGAGCCCCCTACCCTCTTTGACAACTATGAAGGAAGGGTCGCCGCGTCGAACCACAAGATGGGAATCGATGGACACATGCGCATGGCATCCGACCTCATGATGTTCAAAGACAATGAGTCCGACAAAGTGCTCGGAAGATTCACACCAGAGCAGCGCAAGGCCTACCTCGCCGCCTTTGAGAAGGAAAACGCCGCCTTCTTAGCAAACCCACCAACAGGCAAGGCTCTCGTTCGTTGGAAGTTCCAGCGTTACATGAAGAACTACCTTCGCTGCGTGGCTGGCGTGGATCGCAACGTCGGCAGAGTACTAGATAAACTGGATGCACTCAATCTCGCCGAGAACACCATCGTGGTCTATTGCGCTGACCAAGGATTCTATCTCGGAGAACATGGCTGGTTCGACAAGCGTTGGGCTTATGAAGAGTCCTTGAAGATGCCGCTCATCGTTCGATGGCCGGGCAAGGTCGCGCCAGGCAGCCGCTGCTCCGCCATGGTTCAGAACATCGACTATGCACCGACACTCCTTGAAGCCGCAGGCGTGAAGACAGATTGGGACGTGCATGGCATCAGTCTCATGCCGTTATTGAGCAATGGTGGTATCACGCCGGACGATTGGCGTAAAACGATCTACTATCGCTACATCGATGGCGGACACGGCGTGGCACAGCACAGCGCCATCCGAACCAACACCCACAAACTCCTCTACTTTGATAAGCCCCGCAACGCAGCCGAAGAGGCGAGCCTTTGGGAACTCTACGATCTTGAAAAGGACCCTCAAGAGATGACCAATCTGGCTGGAGATGCCTCACACGCATCCAAGGTCGAGTCGATGAAGAAGCTGTTCGCAGAGACCAAGAAATTCTACGACGACACCGATGAAGAGACCTGGAAGAAACCGAAGCCGCATCAGTTCGACTCGGAAGATTACATCATCCCACGTCGCAAGAAACGCAATCCTAACGCTCGCCGCCGCTGAGCTTCAAGCTTCTGAACTGGCGCTGAAAACAAGAGATTCGTTAGAAGAGAATTATTCTTCCGCTCGAAACACAATGTTAGCAGCATCTACGGATCCCTGCCCATCTCCCACGTAGGCAAAGATGCGATACAACCCGGGTTTCTTCGGAGCCCGAAAGGTGACTTCCTCTGACGAAGTTTTCAGAATAAGGTCTTTGTAAATAGGCGGCGTTTCTTGAAAGTACCCACCAGTATAGTGGCTTTTCGCATCTTCCATTAAGACCCACTGGACCTTGAGAGGTTGCTTCTCTGGATCATGCGCGTCCAACTTTGCTTTCATGGTTGCCCCAACTTTCACCGTATGTCCTGGCACAAGCTTCAAGGAGTCGATTTGCGGGCAGAGATTCGCGGGGGCTCTACCAAACCACTCTTTCGAGAGCACATCCACCACAGGTGTCTTGCGCCCATCAGCAAGTAACATCCCGAACCACGTTGGCGTAGCTTCCTGCTTGTGCCCCCACTTGAAGGCGTAGGATCCCAAGCAAAGTTGGCGATCTGCGCTGACCGCTTGGAAGGATTTCAGATATGTCTCGGCTTTCACACTCCCCAACTCCTCATCGACCGATCCGATAGCATTCTTTGGCAAATCCCACGGCCCTCGTGGCCCAAACTCTGTTAGAATGTAGGGCTTAGCCCCTCCAGCATCCCGATAGCGTTGCGGTAAAGACTCGGCGCCGCCATAGGCGTTGATGCCTACGATATCAATATGTTGGCAAAGGTGATGTAGGTTCTTGACCTTCTCACCACCGATTTCAGCAATCACGGTCATCGTAGGATGGAGCGGATCCTCCCTCTTAATCAGCTTGGCAATGGTCTCGATGTGTTTCCACACCGCTGGGTTGTCTCCCGCTCCTTCGATTTCATTTCCGATCCCCCACACTAGCACAGATGGATGATCCTTGTACTTACGAACGCCCTCCAATGCCAGCCGGATCTGTTCATCGACCTGTTTCTCATCGGCGTAATCGAGGTCGTGACGCAGCCAGATTCCAACGGCGACCGTCAAGCCGTTGCGCGCTGCTTCGTCGAGCCTTCCTTCATCAAGCTGATCAATTCCCCAAGTACGAGTCGAATTCGCTCCTAGCCCTGCCAACAGTTCCAATGAGGCCGTGCCGCCAGCGCCCTGAATACGATGGGGTTCACCAGCTCGACTGAGCGACCATCCATTGCCTGCCTTCAAGAGTTTCACTTCCACAGCCTCATCGGACTGCGCTTTTGTGTCCCAGATGCCTGTTAGGCTTATCAACGCGACGAACGCGAGCCCGACTAATGACGAAGTGTTCCGAAATTGCATGTGATTCGTTTGATAGTTCCCGACCGAGCGAAGAGCATCCCACTGGTTTCTCGGTCAATCTGCAAACCTTCGATTACGAGGGGATCACCGGTCTGGAAACAAACGGTGATTCGATCCTCATCGCCTGGCTGATAAATGAACGGCACTTGAAACAATGTGAACCCAAACCCTTTGGCAGGTACCGGCACGGTGGCCTCTTGACCTTGGAGATCAAAGAATGTGAATTCACCGTCCTGATCTAACAATTCACTGCGATCAAAGAGCTCCAATCGAAAGCCGAGACAACCGCCTTCAATATGGACACCAAGCTCTGCGAAACGCGCCAAGAGATCTTCCTTCACTTGCCCCGTCATGCCCGGTTGCTTGACTCCAGCATTCTCAGGCGTGTGTGAATAGGGATCCGATGGAAAGGCGCCATACTCGCTCGGTGATTTCTCCGCCCCGATGCCGCGTCGGATGGCTTGATAGTGTGCTTCTAACGACCGCACATCGTTCTCCGACGCCCCCGTTTCAATCGCCAAGAAATAGTTCTCCGCGACGGCCAGCCCCAGCTTGGAAACCATGTGCCAATAGATAGAGCCGAGGCCTTCGTAGCCAAAGAAGGTTCCCGAGCGACCCGTGAACTGGCGATGCCCGAAGATCTCATCAAAAACCTGAATAAGCTCAGCCCCGCCATCATGGGAACCGTCCAAGGCTTCCACAGCGTTCCTGAGATCAGCCGAATTTCGGAAGTCTCCATTGAAATGAAGACCTCCGCATACATCACGGTGAACGAGGCGTTTGTCGTCCTCCGCGAGTAGCCTTTGGACCAAGGGATTTGACTCTGCTAGTTCCCGACTAATCTCATTCTTCTCAAGAAAGCGCGGTAGCTGCCTGTCAGGGTAGAGCACATAACTGTTCTGGTTCTTGCGATAGAGTGCACTGCCCCGCAGCGCATCGAGCACCTCCACCGACTCCGTTGCCGTGAGGAGTCCTGAACTGAGCACCGCGACTTGGCCCTCGAGCATTTCATAGAGAGGCTCGATTTCTAAAGTATCATCCCGCCAATCGAGCAGGTTGTAGGAATGATATAGACCATCCGAACGTCGATTGCTTCGAAGCGTGCCGTCGAGATGTCGTCGAGCGGTTTTGAAGAAGTCGATACAGCCCTCTCTAGTGAGGCCAACTGTCTGACCGCAGAGACCCGCGGAGTAAAGCCCGTTTCGGTAGTTGCTTCCGGCTTTCGACAACGCCTCGACCATTTGAAAACGCTCGCTCCCATTGCTCGCAATAGGTTGCTCCAAGGCGTTATCGATTTGCTCAAAGAAGGCGGCAACTTCAGAAGACACCTGAAAGGAATCGGTAGCGGTGTTTAAAAACCACTCTTCCAAGAACTTGAACCATCGATGTAAATAACAAGCCGTGACCATGGAGACACCACTGCCGACCAGTGCATTATTCGCATCGTTCCACTCAGGTCGTTGGGTATTGAGCCAGATGCCGCCATCTGGGATGAAGTTGGACAACTTGGCCAGCGACAGTGTCAGTAGCTTCTCAACGAGCGTGACATAGTGAATGTCCCCTTGTTCATTGGGCAACAGCTTCCCGTCCGCACCAAGGCTTTCCACGCGCTTGCTGATTTCTTTCGAAAGATCAGCATCAAAGGTAATCGTATCTTGTGGATCCTTTCGGATCTCATCGTAGTCTTTGATGCGATAAGGGACATTCGCGTGCGTGAACGCCGCTGCACCTAACAAATCATCGAGTCCCTGCGGATGAAAATCGCGACTCCACTCAAGGAGTTTGAGCAAGTAGATGATTTGATGATCTCCCCAATAGCCGATATTCGCCCAGGGATCTTCTGGCGAGGGCTCTTCCCACTCAAAGCCATCACGGGTGAGGCGATAAGGATTGTAGCCGTCAGCCGTCGTGGCGTTGACGAAACGAGAGATCATCGCGGTGGAGAACTCTGGAAACGACACGGCAAGCGCTTCCCAGTTCTGAAAGATATCGCGCCAGTTGCCTTGGTAGTTGAGATTGGTGCGACCCGTTTCCGATTCCAACTCAATGGAGAAGTGATTCCACGGACGCGTCGGATCACCGTGGCGCCGGCTAAAGGCCAGTGGAAGATACTCGGAACCGAGGCGCGTCAGATCGGGATCGTTGAACTCCGCAATCCGGGCACGCAGTTCCTCGATACCGACAACCTCTGGCAGATTCGTTAGGAAGACATCATGCTTTACCAGGGTGCCTCGATTGAAGTTGGCCACGTATTGCCGAAAATCATCCGACTGAACACGATAATCTTCCAACGGAATACCGCCACGCATGACATTGAAGACCGTGTTCGAGAGGTGGCGATTGCAACGACGTTTGTTAGATCCGCATTGAATGGCATCGGACGAGGACAAGATGCTCAGGAACTCTTGCTCGCTCGCATGAATGTCGTTGGCGACCTCTGACGCAGGATCGGCAGTACGCTGCAGCCAGTCGTCCAGACCAATGACATCACTGTGATCCTGTGCCAACTCGGCCACGATCTGCCATTCAATCGATTCACCCGGTGCCAGTTCTACCGACTGATTCACCAAATAGGCACCCGCCTTCCCGCGGACATCAACTTCATTTTTTAACATCTCGCCGTCCCGAAAGGCCGCGATCTGATCCGTCGACAGCAGAATCGCCCCCGAACGAATACCCGATTGCCAGATCGTCGTTGATTTGAGCCCTTCGCTAGGCTCTGCCCGGTCTGTCGGGACAGAGCTGAGATAGTAGAGGCCTACCTGCGAGTCAGGCACCAATTCGCTCTTCTTGTAAGCGTTCGCCAAATTGCTATAGCGCATGAGAAACTCACTGCCGGTGCCATGCGGAAGCACGTTTCTCAAACCATCAAGAAGCTCCAACGAACACGGTTTCTCTCCTAGATTCTCAAGGCGACAACTCCGGACAAAGCCAAACTTCTGGCTAAAAGCCCAACGATAACGAAACGCCAATTGCTGTGATTCATTGATCTCCTCAAAAACGAGTTTGTTTCCAAGGGGCGTCTTGTACAGATTGCGATGTGTCCGATCCGTTCCGGCTGGATGGGCAGCAAAAGGCTCCCACAGGCCCGCAGCGGATCGGATCATCGTGATCGCCCCCGTTTGTGTCCTAGCCGTCGAGATCTGATCGTCTGCGGCGTACGGAAACAGTGCTAGATCCGCGTTGCGGCGTCCGGCGGTTAAAGCGCCATTGCTGGATACAAACATCCAATGATCTCCTGCCCCGACCAGGGACATGAAGAAGTCCGTCATGAGGTGACTGTTGGCGATCTGATAGTATTCCTCACCGTCTAGCGAGGTGTACTCGCCGATTACTTTGGGTGGCATGCCTGACATGGTCGTTAAGAAGTTATCTTTCCCCTTCGTGATTCAAGTTCACTGCGAATCTCTTTGGCCTTCGTTTCCGAAATCTCGTATCGCCACATAACGATAACAGCGAGTGCCGAAGTGGCCATAGGAATGATGATGTTGAAAAGTCGTATGTATTGGAGCGCACTTCCGCTTTGGTTAGGGCCAAGATCGACATCGAATCCAGAGGCACTAAGCAACCACCCACCGATGAGTGCTGCGAGTGCGATGCCCACCTTGACCATCCACCAATAAATCGCTCCAAAGGTACCCTCTCGCCGCTCTCCAGTTTCGAGTTCGTCGTAGTCGCAGACGTCAGAAATCATCGACCCCATGAGCGTGAATAATGAACCAACCCCAAAGGCGACTATTGGAGCGGTCATTAGGAGTAGATAGGGGTTCTCGCGACTGTATCCAATCCACTTAAGCCCGTAACCGATGATTGAAAGAGCGATTGTCAGACGAAAAGCTTCGCGTTTACCCAAGCGCTTCGCGAGCACGGCAGTCAACGCGATCACCCCCATGGTGCATAGCGTTGTCACCGTGCCGTAAGTTCCGTAGAGTTGTCCGGCCGGACCGTCGTCACCACCAAAGACGTAGTAGCGAATCACATAGAGATCGAACATCGATGCCAGCTGGAATCCTCCAAAGATCAGAAAGGTAGCCACACAAAGCCTAACGAAAGGCTTGCGTTTCATGGTGATACCCAAGCCCTCGAAAAACTCTCCCGTGTTCGCAGCAAGTCCGGATTTGGCTTTGGGAGCCTCGCTAGGCTTCGGAAGAACTCTTTCGCGACAGAAGATCGCCGGAATAACTCCCAGCACAATGACAGTGATTCCAATCCCCATCGCGAGCACGCTGGCACCATCCGCCGGGCCGTCGAATTGCTCGCTCGCGATAAATGCCCAGAACCAGGGAATGGCGAGCCAGGCAAACTGGCCCGCTGTGTTTGCGAAAGCGTGAAGACGCGTGCGTTCATTGTAATCCGCTGTCATCTCATAACCGAACGCGACGAATGGCGTGGCGTAGACCGTGTAGGTCAGGAAGAACAGAACGAAGGCAGCGAAGAAGAAATAGACATAGAACATGTCCGACAAACCCGTTGGCACTTGCCACATGCCCGCAAAGACGATCCCGGCAAGGATCGCCCCTATAAAGATATACGGTCGACGCCGTCCCCACCTCGAACGCGTGTTGTCCGAGATATAACCCATCATCGGATCGGTGAGGGCATCGAGGATTCGTGGAGCGAAACCAATCACGCCTACCCAACGCGGATCCATCCCCAGCCCGAGATTCAGAATGACCATGATCGCAGGCAGCGCCGCCGCCTGCAGATTGTTCGCCAGCATTCCAGAAGCGTAGGCAAGCTTCTGAATGAGCGGGATACGGTCTTCGGGTGCCGTTTGGGAGGAGCCGGAGGTCGTCATGGGCAGGATTTGGTGAGTTTTGATTCTATGAAACCGGTTTCATAGAATGCTTGAAACCGGTTTCATAAGCGATACCTTGCCTGCAAAGCAACTACTATTTCTGCCTCCTTGCAGATGAAGAACGTCACCATCCAAGACATCGCCAACGAAGCCCAGGTCTCCAAGAGCACCGTCTCTCGCGTGCTCAACAGCTCCTCTCCGGTGCATCCGGACAAGCGCCGCGCCATTCTCGAGGTCACCCAGCGTCTCGGCTTTCAGCCAAATGTCGTCGCTCGCAGCCTGTCCAAGGGCCGTTCCATGACGATCGGCGCACTGACACAGAACATCGGCAGCCCCTTCTACGATGCCATCTCTCAGGGGGTGATCACCGGGCTAGGCGACACCGGCTACTCCCCGATCTTTGTCGATGGCCGATGGCAACCGAAGATCGAGGTTGGTGCCATCAAGGCTCTTTTAGGTCGGCGTGTGGATGGCCTGATTCTGATCGGTGGAACCATGCCGGTTGATGAACTTAACGAACTCTGCGGGGACCTCCCCACCATCATCGTCGGTCGGCAAGTACCCAACACGCACTGCATTTACACCGACAACATCGATGGCGGTTACCTAGCGACGAAGCTTCTGATAGAACACGGCCACCGAGAAATCGCCTTCATTCGCGGGATCGCCCATCACCCCGACGTCATCGATCGTTTCCAGGGATATAAGAATGCCCTGCACGAGGCTGGCATCGAATTGAATAAATCCCTCGTGATAGACGGCGACTTCACCTCGGAATCTGGCGTCCAAGCCATTGAAACATTAGAATCTCGCAAACAGTCGTTCACGGCCGTCTTTGCTGCCAATGACACCACGGCTTTCGGAGCGCGCTTGGCCTTGTATCGGCGCAACCTCCGAGTTCCCGAAGACGTTTCCATCGTAGGCTTTGATGACCAGGCCGAAGCCGCCTTCATGGCCCCACCCCTAACTACCATTCGACAGCCTGCTCGAAGAATGGGCACACTCGCGTCTTCAGCCCTCTTGGGGCTTATCGACGGCGCCCCCTTCCAATCCCAATCCTTTCAAGGCGAACTGAAAATTAGAGAATCCGTTAGCCACCCATCCTCATCACACCAATGACTTCATTATTCTGCAGATCGTTCACACGATCTGCACTGCTAGCGGTGTTGCTAGCATTTATCACCAGTTGCGACTCAAAAGAAATGCCGATAGACAACAATACGAACCACAAGCCTCATCTCGACTCGATCGTATGGGCCGTGAACGTCGGCGGCGACGCCTATGAAAGCAGCGATGGGGTTCACTACCTGGCCGATGACTTCGACATCGGCGGCGAAATAGCTCACATGGCAACGGTCGTCGGCTCTCAGGACAATACGCTCTATCAGAGCTACCGTATGGGTGACCTGAAGGTGAGCCATGCAATTCCAAATGGGACCTACGATCTTCAATTCCGATTCGCCGAACCGTTTGACATTCCCGTGGGCGACCGAGTCTTCAACGTCCTGGCTCAAGGAGAGCCCGTGATCGAGGATCTGGACGTGCGTCTGGCTCGCGACGGGAGACATGTCTCCGCCTTAGACCGAGTGGTCACAGGCATTGTGGTCAACGATGGCAAGTTGGATATTACGTTCAAGGCCTCAGCAGGCGCCCCCATTCTCAATGCCCTCGTCGTGCGTCGGCAAATGAAGGATTCCCGGCTGTGGAAGCTCGTCTGGAGTGATGAATTCGATCAAGACGGCGCACCAGATGACACCCGCTGGAGCACCGATGTCTGGCCGGCTCGCAAGGTCAACGACGAGGAGCAAGCGTATACAGCTCGGCCCGAGAATGTACGCGTTGAGGACGGTCACCTCATTCTGGAAGCGCACAAAGAAGACTATGACAACGCTGCCTACACCTCAGGCCGCATTCATTCCCAGGGCAAGGGAGACATTCTCTATGGCAAGGTCGATGTTAGAGCCAAGCTTCCCGCCGGACAAGGATCCTGGCCTGCCATCTGGATGTTGCCCAGCGATCCTTACAAATACTCCACGTCTTGTGGTGAGGATGAAGAGTGGCAAGGAAGCCCAACCTGCGATGCCTGGCCAAACTCTGGTGAAATTGACATCATGGAACATGTCGGCTACGACATGAACAACGTTCACGGAACCGTACACAACAAAGCCGCCTATTGGATTCACTGGAACCAACGCAAAGGCAGCATCGAAGGCAAGACAGTGGCTAAAGAATTCCACGTCTATTCCGTAGAATGGACGCCCGATGAAATCATCGTTTCCATGGATGGCTCCCCCTACTTCACCTACGTCAATAAAGGCACCGGATGGGAAGCCTGGCCCTATGATCATCCCTTCCACCTCGTCCTCAATCTAGCCGTCGGCGGCATGTGGGGACGCGCAGGCGGCCCGGTCGACACCACCATCTTCCCCATCCGCCTGGAGATCGACTACGTGCGCGTCTACGAAGAATCCAAGTAAGCGTTAGGAACTAAGACTTCTTCAGGCGATCCAAGACCTGCTTCAATCGGTTTCTGGCTGCTTTCGACTCCGACGTATCGCCCGATTCTAAAATCGCTGTCTCCACGAACGGATCACCGCGCATGTCGAACAGTTTACCATCATCTAACAGTTTCCGATCACGGGAGCGAACGCCAATCTGATCTTTCTTCTGAAGCGAGACCCATTCTCGGGAAGGACTCGTTCCCTCGGTGAACAGCTTGGCGAAACTGGCGCCATCGAGAGGGTGGTCGATTTCTTGCTGCCCACCAAGCTCGGCAAAGGTAGGCAACAAGTCTGTGCCATCGCCGAGAATGTCGGTGGTCGTTCCCTCAGCAATCCTGCCTGGCCAACGAGCAATGGTTGGCACACGTGTTCCCCAGTCATTGAACTTGCCTTTCTGCCCAAGGAGCTGATTGCCGTTGATGGTGGAGGTAACCGACGCATCCAGAATCAGCTCACGTCCTTCGTGCCGGATATAGTTCATGGGCGTGGTGCCGTTGTCACTGGTGAAGAGGATCAGTGTCTTGTTCTTGAGACCGAGCTTATCAACCGCATCGACGATCTGCCCGACGCGCTTGTCCATCTCGGCCATCATCTCCGCAAACGTCATGTATCGTCCCTGCGGTCCGAGCGGAGGATGCGGGTCCAAGTCGTTGGAAACGGCATGACTCAGTGCCATCGGGTAGTAAGCGAAGAACGTTTGTTCACGGTGCTTCTCCATGAAGTCGATCAGAAATTCGGTATAAACGTCAGGACCATAGCGCTCCTTCACGTCTTCGCGTATTTTACCGTTCTGCCAGAGCAACGGCTCCCAGAAACGTGGTCCTTCGTGCCAACCGAAGAAGCAATGCTCGTCGAAACCGAGGCGCGACGGCTGGTGGGGATCGTCTTTCAACATCGCCAAGTGCCATTTGCCAGCCGCAGCGGTGGCGTAGCCTGTCCGCTTCATAGCGTGGGCATGGGTCTGTTTCTCAAAGTCGCCCTTGGCGTAGTAGCCCCACTTCGGATTGCCCACCGAGTGCAGGTAACGCCCAGAAATCAGAGCCACCCGAGTCGGATGACAAACAGGCGCGGCATAGAAGTGATCGAACTTCATGCCCTCCCGGGCAAGCCGGTCGATGTTCGGCGTGGGGTAAGATTCACCACCATAACAGCCGATCGCTTCACGCCCCACGTCATCGGCAAGGATCAAGACGACGTTAGGACGATCTTCCCCAAGGGCGGCGTTCAGCAGCGAGGCAAAGGCAAACAAAGGTGCGACGACCCGAATCATGGCGAGGAGCTTACCAGACCCCAGGCATCAACCAAGCGTTTCTCATCGTGAACGAGATCGTCGGAGAACGAACTAACTCTCCTTCCAATCCAGCCCTTCATGCAGCGTCGAAAGAATCTCGTGGCCGTCTCGCGTGGCAACGACCATGTCCTCAACTCGCACGCCGCCAAACGTCCCCGAGTAGAGACCAGGCTCCACGGTGAACACTTCGTTCTCCAAAATCTCGCCACCGCCGTCATCCAGCAGGATGGGTTCATGCACTTCTAGTCCGATCCCATGCCCGGTGCCGTGACGCATCGTCGCGGTCTCTTGATCGTGTCGGGCATCGCCTCGAACCATGGAGAAGCCGTGCGCCTCGATCTCTTTGGCAACTACTCGATGCACTGCTTCTCCGGTCGTTCCCGTTTTAAGCGCCTCGCAGCCTGCGTCCTTGGCGGCGCGAACGGCCGCGTGCATCTTGCGACACTCATCCGAAGGCTCGCCGCACACGACGGTGCGGGTCATGTCGCCATGATAGCGGGTGGCATTGTCCATGGGGAAGATGTCCACGATGATCGGCATGTTGGCTTTAAGAGGGCCAGTTCCAAAGTGATGACAATCGGCCACGTGGGGAACGGTCACGACGATGGAGTCTTGTGAGTTGGAGAAGTTTCGCTCTATCAGAAACGCAGTAATCATGGCACGTATCCGTTCGGATGTTAGGACCTCACCTTCATATTGCAAGATGCCTTCGGCGGCCGGCTTCGCTTTAGCAATCGTACGGCAGGCATAGGTCATTGCTTCCCCTGTGATCTTCTGCGCGTGGCGCAAATGCTCGATTTCCTCAGGGGTCTTGCTTCGCCGCTCGGTCACCCCGAAGTCTTCAGAATAGGTGACCCCAATCCCAGCCTCCAGCAGATGATGCGCATAAAGGTATGGAAGCGACCTATCTACCATAACCTCTGTTTCCCCTGCCTGTCGGACACACTCGGCGGCAGCCTGTGCAAGCGCCGTATCTCGATCTCCAGAGAGACCGCCCTCAGGTGTGAAAGCCGCCGCACAACTCACCAGGTCCGCTGGCGCTTCCTTCCGGGCGCGATCCATTTCAATGTCCCTGACAAGAAACACGGAGTTGCCACCAGCAAAGTCGATGATAACGGACGAATCCGGCACGAGGAAACGCACACGGTGATAGAGAGTCGCGTTCTGCGAGGCGATGCCTGCCAGGAGAGTGGTCGATTTCGAAGCCATGTGGTCTAGTGATGTCAGTCCTTTGAGAAATCGGAAACGCGTTCACCGGTGAACGATTCGAGAAAGGCCACGAGAGCATCCACTTCGACTTCACTCAAGCCAAGTGGAAGCAACTCCCCAGCCCCTTCCGCAACATTGTAAAACTCGACCACCTCTTTCAAGGTCGCAATCGAGCCGTCGTGCATGTACGGAGGCGTCAACGCCACATTGCGCAACGAGGGTGTCTTAAACAGAAGACGATCGATTGGCTCCTCGGTTACCTCGAATCGCCCAAGGTCCGTAGCTGGTTCATCAGCGACCTCGCTGATAGGAACGCCCGTCATGTGAAAAGAATGGTCGGTCATGAGAACAGACGCCTCACTGTTTAGGGGATGACATTGCCAGCACTGAGCGCGCCCAATGAACAACTGATAGCCTTCATGCGCCGCTTCGCTCAAAGCGGGTTTCCCTGCATTCCAACGATCATAGGCCGAGCTTCCCGATAGCAGCGTTCGCTGGAAACATGCTAGAGATTTCGCTACCGTTTCTTTGCTAGGCTCGTCATTGCCGAAGGCTCGTTTAAAGAGACCACGATAAGCTTCCGACACCCGCAGCCGTTCTAACACCTTTTCTTCAGACACATTGCCCATTTCGTCTTCTGCCAGGATAGGTTCCCAGGCTTGTTCTTCCAACGACGTCGATCGACCATCGAAGAACAGGTTCTTCGCGAAGGCTACATTGAAAAGCGAGGGCGTATTGCGACGCCCTAACTTGCCGTCCACCCCCTTCGATCTAACGGCACCTTGTTCGGCGAAGGCTTCCTCAGGCTTGTGACAAGTGGCGCAGGAAATAGAACCATCGCGCGAAAGCATCTTATCGAAGAAGAGCTTCTCTCCCAGCAAACGCTTGGCTTCGGTCAAAGGATTGGATGCCGGATGCTCGACAGAAACGAGGCCCAATGGAGGCGTTTCCTCTCCGGTCGCGGCAATCAACGCCAACAACCCGAGTAGGCTGGCAAGAAGGCTGCGGACGGAATGAAGGACCATTGGTTCAGCATAACCCCAGAGACCCTGTTTTGAAAACCGTGATTGAGAGCTAACAACACGTCTCTGCTTTCAACTCCCTTGCTTTCCTCTAGAGTCTCCCAGGATGAAACAACTGCCATCCCCAGCACTCATCGTCTTCGGTTGCCTACTTGCTGCACTCCCTGCGTCTGCACAGGAGAAACAGGGAAACATCGTGGAGTATTTCGGAAAGGAGAAGGTGACGGACACAGTCGAGGGAACGGCCATCCACACCTTCACGAAAGGACTCGTGATGGGAGGAAGCCGTGCCTCGAGGAACACTGGATCGACTCCAAAGGAACCCATCGTGGCGTCTCTTCTCTTGGACCCTACCTTTCGAATCGAAGAGGGAACCGAAGGTAGACGCTCTCGCGGTGGTGACGTCATGAAATGGGAAACGATTGAGGCCGATGAGAAGCAAGAATTCTCGGACCGACGTTTGCGCTCCGGCTATCTCTATCTGGAATATGACTCTGCGGGTGAGCAAACGGTGCTGTTGGATGCTTCCGGGAGTACGAAGGTGTTTGTGAATGGCCTGCCTCACGAAGGTGATCACTACGACTTTGGGTGGTCATTGATTCCCATCCATCTCAAGGCGGGGAGCAACAACTTGCTCATGACGGGAGGCCGCTTTTCAAGAATGCGCGCTCGGCTATTGGTGCCCAAGGCCCCGGTTCAGTTGACGCCGCGCGACAAGACGCTGCCTGACATCTTGGTCGAAGATGATGCTGTTCTCTTGGGCGGGATTCGAATTGTCAATGCAAGCAACGATTGGTTTGCAGGAACGATTGAATGCGATCTGGGAGGAAATAGTCGAACAACGGCGATCGCAAGAGTTAGCCCTCTCAATACAAGAAAAGTAGCCTTTCAAATTCCGTCGCCGAGCAATCCAGATGGCGAGAAACAGTCGGCATCAGTGATCTTGAAAAACGCGGCGGGAACGGAGCTCTCTCGCTTGGGTATCGTTCTCAATGTCCGATCACAGCACGCTCATCACAAACGCACCTTTCTAAGTAGGATCGATCAGAGCGTTCAGTACTATGCCGTGGCCCCTTGCACGAATCATGAGCTGGCGAAACCGGCGATGTTCCTTTCAGTGCACGGCGCTTCGGTAGAAGCCACGGGTCAAGCGGCAGCCTACAAGCAGAAAGATTGGGGGCATCTGGTGGCGCCAACCAATCGGAGGCCGTTCGGATTTGCTTGGGAAGATTGGGGGCGGTTGGATGCTTTGGAGGTCTTGAATCATGCCGAGCAGCTATTCGATACGGATCAACAACGCACCTACTTGACTGGGCATTCCATGGGAGGGCATGGAACCTGGTACCTTGGCGCCACGTATCCAGACCGGTTTGCAGCCATTGGCCCGGCTGCAGGGTATCCTGACTTGTTAAGCTACCGAGACAGCTCTCGACACCGGTTGAAAACGGCTTCGGACGAAGACCTGGAAAGATTTGGAATGACCCGAAAACGGGCCGATCAGATGGTGAAAGAAATGGAGTCGAAAACAGTCGAGCATCCTGACATGGATGCCATGATTCGCCGGGCAGGAAATCCCAGTCGCACCTTGAAACTACAGCGGAACTACCTTCAGCAAGGCGTCTATATCTTGCATGGCGAGAAAGACACGGTGGTGCCTACTTACCTGGCACGTGAAATGCGCGAGGTGCTCGCCAAGTTTCATCCCGACTTCTGCTACTATGAGTATCCCGGCGGAACGCATTGGTACGGCAACCACAGTGTGGATTGGCAGCCGCTGTTCGATTTCTTTCAGTTTAGGAAGATCAAGGCGTCCGAGGAAATTGAGAAGCTGGAATTCCACACCGCCTCACCAGGGGTGTCGGCCTCATCTCACTTTGTCACGATCATTCAACAGGTGAATCCCTTTGAGATTTCCTCCTTTCAGTTCGAGCGCGGCGAGCTTCCTAAACTCACTTTTGCAAACGTCAGTGCTGTCTCCGTGGATCTGAAAAAAATGGGCCAACCGGACAAGATTAAGGTGACCGATCAGGAGTTTGACGTGAAGAGGCGCGAAGCGATCTCTCTCAAACTGGACGGCGATTCCTGGACGCTTGTTGAAGAGATTCCGAAATCCGAGAAGGGTCCGCATCGGAGCGGCGGATTCAAAGATGCTTTTCGGCATGGGTTGATGCTCGTCTATGCTACGGGAGGTTCGGCTAGCGAGAACACCTGGTACTATCATCGGGCAAAACATGACGCCGAGACATTCTATTACCGAGCCAATGGGAACGTGGAGATCGTCCCGGACACAGATTTCGTGTCAGCTAACCATGTCGACCGGAATGTGATCTTGTATGGGAATCAGGACAACAATGCCGCCTGGGAAAGTCTTCTCCAAGGGGCGCCTTTGCAGGTCGCCAATGGAAGCCTGCAGCTGGGAGATCGAACATTGACCGGAGACCACTACGGGGCCTACGTCATCTATCCACGAAAGGATAGTGCCTTTGCAAGTGTTGGCGTGGTCACCGCCACGGGAGATCAGGGCATGAAAGCGGCCTATTCAAACCATTATCTCGTAAATGGCACTTCTTTTCCCGATGTGCTCATCTTTGATGACAAGGTACTCGCAGAGGGGCTTGATGGCGTGACGGCCAGTGGCTTTTTTGGCAACGACTGGTCTGTCGAGAATGGAGACTTCGTCTGGAAATCATCAGAGTAAGCATCAAGCAATACCGCGTTCTGATCAGACACAGCCTCGAAAGGACCCGAGCAAGGCGATCAGAGGATCTGTTCATTCCTCGGCGAGTCTGCGTTCCAGGAAATCCGCGACCCGCTCGAAGGGATCGAAACCGAAAGCTTCGCCAACCGGGCGCCGCAGGTTGGAGTTGGCGTTGATGTCGTAGAAGACGCGGCGACCGTCAGGTGTTTCGAGATACTCGATGCCAGCCACGTCCATCTCGGCGCTCTGAACGATGTGCTGTCCGGCTTCGCGGGCTTCGTCTGGTAATTCGTGATAAGGATAGAATTCAACGGGCAGCACTTCTTCTTGAGGAATCGCACAAGTGCCAATCTCATCCAAATCAGCAGGATTGCAGGCTTCAGACGGACACAGGTTATAGCGTCCGTGAGTCACGACGCGCATGGCGTAGAGGAGTTCGTCACCCAAGAATTCCATGCGCACGATGCCAAACTCCGGATCGTGAGGAAGGTACTCCTGCAGAAGCAAGAGTTGATCGGGTTCCCAGAGTTCTGGCTGTTTCTCTAGCAAATCGCGTAAATCATCGAGAGATTCGATCTTGTGCATGCGAGCGCCGCTGCCTCCTTGTTCCGGTTTCAACATCCCTGGAAAACATAAATCATCCCGCCCTGCGAGAGCGTCGACGTCATTGAAGACAATCGAACGCGGATGATCGATACCCAGCTCCTTCAACCGAGCAACCTGAGCACTCTTGGAAAGTTCGAAGGCAAAGACATCGGCGCCATTGAGAACACGCGCCCCTTGAATCTGCAAGTTCTTGAGCAGTGCTAGGGTGAACGGAAGGACCCGTTGGCAACCGCGCACATACGCGCTGGGGCTAGCTTGGTTAAAGTAGACTTTAGCCGTCGGAAGCTCATGACAGCCAAAGGCAGCCAATTTAAGATCGACCTTGGAATAGGAAAGCTCCCTCTTTTCGAGGACGTCGAACAGAGGTTGCTGCCAGACCTCGTTCTCAAAAAGAATCGCTAGATCGGTTGTGTGGGTTTTGCCCATTTCTTTTACTTACTTGTCCGTTTTTTGAGTCGGCGCGAGGATAGATTGCTGAATACGACGAAACAGATGGAACGGAGAGACGAACAGCGATTATTGACCCGCTAACTGGCAACGGGCGACGAGCGGTATTTCAAGGAGTTGGATTGGTTCTTGGATGCTCGCAGCGAGCAGTCGGGAACTGGTCGTGGCGCCCCTCAATATGCCGGAGGCCATCACCTGCCTAGAAAGCCTTTCGGAGTCGAGTTCGCGCGAGGCCCAGTCGTCGCCCTCATCGTCAGACAGGTTCACAAGGCCCCTGAGGACGCCATAGGCTGGGCTAAGTCGGTTACCGGCCCTCAACAAAAAGACTCACACCAACCTAGCGAATGATTGGTTACGCAAAGACCCCGCCGCGGCAACGATGTAAATCCAGACCAGCAAGGAGTTCTCAACGAATGAGAAGATGGCCTTTTTTGCGTTAAGTTGGCACGTAGAAGTAGCAGACCATCCCAAGTTACCTTCGACCATGGTTGGAATTCTCCCGCCCACCGAAATACTTTTCGCGAATCCATTTCGGCTGCCACACATCCAAAACGCGCGATTCGTTGTCGTAAGAAGGGGTCTTGTCTTCGGGCTTGGTCACCACCAAGGGATGAGGATCGCCGAGTCGTTCCCTCCAAGTCTCCATGAGTGCTTCCATCTTCGTGAGCGCAGGCCGATGATCCACATATGTGGCAATGTTAGACATCTCGTGAGGATCAGTCGAGAGATCGAACAGAAGTCGATGGTTGATCTGAGGGTAAACGTGAAGTTTCCATCGCCCATCGCTCACGGCGCGCTGGTTGTTTTGAAAGGGTAGGAAGCAGGAATCCCTGACCTTGCCCGTATTTCCCTGAATGACGGGCAGCAGACTTCGTGAGTCGATACCCGCTGGCGCATCGACCTTCGCCACGTCGCAAAGGGTCGCGTAGAGGTCGTGAACGTAGGTGAAGCCATCGCTGGCATGACCTTTCGAAATTCCTGGCCCGCTAAGGATCAATGGGCATCGCATGCTTTGCTCGTAGACATTCTGTTTACCGAGGAGTCCATGGCTCCCCATGGCCAGTCCGTGGTCAGCGGTGTAGACAATCAACGTATTGTTGGCGTGAGGACTATCCTTCAAGGCGGCAAGAATGCGGCCTACTTGTTCGTCAAGATGCGTGATCAGTCCATAGTATTCGCAGAGCTGATCGCTGATCACGTCCTTTTTCCTCGGCCAAGGAGCTAGGCCTTCATCCCGGCCCATCGTCACTTGGGGTGCATTCTTGAAAGGATGCTGCGGCAAGTAGTTCGGAGGAAGAGGCGGACGATTCCTATAGTATTTTTCCCGATAGGCCTCTAGTGGATTGCGCGGGTCGTGCGGCGCCATGAACGCAACGTAGAGGAAGAATGGCCTCTCTGTTTCAGCTTTCTTGATAAACGAAATCGCCTCCTCAGCAAAGACAGTGCTAGAGAATCCTCCAGCCTCTCGTTTCGAGGTGAGTTCACCGTCATCGAGATCCTGTACTTGAAAGTCCGCGTGATTCGCCATGCCACCCATGTACACTGAGCGTCCTTCAGAAAACGAGGCGTCGAGCGTCTTCTTGCCGTTGTGCCACTTGCCAATGATGAACGAGTGATACTTTCCCTTCTCTCGAAGCAGAGTCGGAAGCGCTGTCGAGCCAACCCAATTTGATGCTGGTTTCTTCGAAGGAAGATTCATCCAGTGCCGTCCTGTCATGAGCATGGCTCGGCTTGCCACGCAAACTGCGCCACTGAACGAACCCGCACAGTAGTTTCTCCGGAAACTCGTGCCCTCGGCGACCAGCTGATCAAGATTAGGTGTGTGAATGTGTGGATTTCCATGGGCGGAAATCGTGTCCGCACGTTGATCATCCGCGAAGAGAAAGATGATGTTGGGGCGAGCATCTTCCGCCTCGGCACTGGCAGTTCCGAGGAGAAGGATCGGCGCACAAGCGATGGCGAGCCGCAGTAATGGGGTCGTAATGAAGGTGCAAGTCATGACAATGAGTTTCTAACCTTGCAGGTAATCGCAATTCGAAGAGCCAGGTCGGAATAGTTTTCCATCAACAATCTTAAAACTATCATCCTAAATAACGACACATGTCCAAATCGTAAATGTGTTTCAGGAAGTTTTGAATCCCACGTTTTAGGAGGTTCGGCACGAACTGACCTTCTACGTGAAGACTAGGTTCCGTTTTATAACACT
>Ga0213868_10000107_pt1 | contig 70036 bp, 101 predicted proteins | sample PICome_9_FD_160087 | JGI IMG/M metagenome (GOLD analysis project Ga0213868, IMG submission 160087) | Coastal seawater microbial communities near Pivers Island, North Carolina, United States - PICO127 | ecosystem: Environmental > Aquatic > Marine > Coastal | place: USA: North Carolina... | reverse complement strand
TAGCAGAAACATTAACTGCATGAATAAATGATCCACTACCGTTTCCTTTGTGAGCAGAAAGAGTTAATATAGATTGATTGTTTGATGCATCTGCTATTCTTGAGTAAATAGCATTATAAGTTAATGGATTTCCTGAACTTGGCACCATACCATTCTTACCCTTATACTCTACAACACCCAAGGTGTCTGAGTCAGCAATAGCAGCATTTCTATATAAAACGATATCTGGTGCAGATGCCGAAGATGTGTCCGTTGAAGTTAATATTAAATTGTCAGTAAGTCCACTTGTAGCAATAGTTACATTACCAGTGATTGCTTGACCATTTAAAAAATTAATGTTTGCCATTTATCCTACTTTTAATTTCAAATGTACAAAAATTAAAGTATTAATTAAAATACTTTAACCCTTGTAATTTTATGTTATGTTTAAGCTAAAGCTGTAACTAATACTCTTAAACTATCAACACTTTGTGCTGCAGAACAATTAATAGTAACATTATCAACATCCGTTCTTACAATATCTGGATAAACATTTGCTCCTGTAGATTTTAAAAATACCTGAACTAAAACATCTTCAGTTCCTAAACCATGATTAACTGTCCAAGATGATACTGATGTAGCTGGATAATCATCTGCAAAACTTGTTACAGCTGGTAATTGTTTAGCTAAATTTTCAACTGTTACTCTTTTATTAGTTGATGCTGATGTATCATATATAAGTAATGAATCACCTGATGCTGGTGAAGTATCTTGTGTTCTACCAATAATATCTAAACCTACTACAGCAGCTTGACCTTCACCTGTTGCACCTGATACATCTATACCTAATCTATTATTACTTGTAGATTCTGCTACAGTAGCTGTATAGTTACCTGATGTTTCTGTACCTAATGTTACATCTGTTATTTGTACCCATCCATTTGCAGTTACACTAAAGTTTGCACTATCAAAACCAGCAACACCTTTACTTGTTGTACCATCTGAAGATCCTGCACCTGCTATATTCTGATCTGCTATTACAACAGTATAGTCAGACAATGCAGGAGATGATCCTGCTAATATATCTGCATCTGCAAATATAAAATCACCTGGTTCTAATTGTGTACTAAAGAATGCATTACCTGCAACACTTACTACATAAAAATCACCTTGATTCATTGCAACGTTACCACCACCACTTAGTGCTGGTATGTTAGTACTTGCATTATATGCTCCTTGGAATGTACCTACTCCTGCTGTTTCAGATAAAACAAAAGCTTTAGAAGCTGCATCAGTTGCTGCACTAGGTGTTGTAGGAACTGTTACTTGACCTCCAAAACTTGATTGACCTGTACCTGTTACCTTCAATACTCCAGACATATTTACTGCCTCTTGACCATTTGTAGTATCTATTTCTAAAATACCTGATTTACCTGAAGCGTCAAATGATAATGCAGAAGTGTTGTTATCTATAAGATCTATATCTGTTGCTGCACTTGATAACTTAATACTACCTCCATTAACAGTTAAATCACCTGCAATTGTTACATCATCTGGTAACCCAATAGTAATAGTACCATTATTACCTGTAGATTCAGTAATTTCTATTTCACTTGGAGTACCTGCAATAGTAAGAGTACTATCAGTACCTGAACTTGCATCAAGTGTTACTACTGCTGAATTTGCACCACCAGCTGAAACTGGTAATGTGTATGTTACTACACTAGAAGAAGTAATAAATCCTGCATCATTATTAAATATACTTAAACCTATTTCTCCTGCAGCTTTTCTCTTTCCTTGATCTTTTCCTGTCTCAGAAACATCTAATACAAAGAATTCATCAGTTGTTAACATTGTTTGAGTCATATCAACTAACTCACTAGCATCAACATCTAATGTTATGTTTGCTGCTGCTGTTGGGTTTGCAACTGAACTGTCTATCAAATAACCATCTGTTACTGCAACTGAAGTTACTGTACCACCTGAAGATGGTAACTGTGAAATATTTACATATTTTGCATTTGAATCTGTTGCATCAGAAATTAATACTTTATCTGTAACCTGTAATGTACCTAAACTAGTACCATCTGTTGCTGATAAAATTACGTTATCTGAACCTGAATAATCTACATTTACTGCACCAGTTGTAATAGCTATACCATCACCTGATCCAACAGTTAAAGTTTGAATGTGTTCTCCTTGAGTTGTATCTACGGATGTACCACTTAAACCATTTCCTGCTGTTATATCAACTCTTGTTATATCTCCTGTTGTTCCAGCAGCATTTATTTCTGCAACTGTAACATATTTATTTGTTGATGTATCTACATCATAAATTAATAACCTATCTGTAGTTGATGCAGTTGCTCCTAATGCCGTTTGATTAGCAATATCTAATCCAACTATTACATTACCTGTAGTAGGATTAACTTCAATACCTTTTAAAGCATTATTTGTTGATTTAGCAACAGAAGTTACTGCATCAGTTGTAGTAGTATCAATTGTTATTTGTGAAGCACTATCTCTAGTTAATGTAATGTTTGTACCACCAACTAATGTAATTGCATCATCTGTTCCATCATTTCCTTTTAAATTTATATTTGTGGTTCCAGAAGGTACATCTAAACTATAAGTAGTATCCCCATCTGCACCAGTAGTTACATCTACCCATCCTGTGTTATTTCTTAATCTTAACTTGTTGGTAGCAGTATCATAATATAACTGACCAACTCCGTATACGGTAGGTGCTGTACCAACGGGTTGTACGAGGAAGTTTTGTATCTGACTTCCTTCTAGTGAAATTGAGTTTAAAAATTTTATTGCTGCCATTGTTTTATATATTTATTATTTTTAATTTAAATATGCACAACCTGAAAAGGCTGATGCAAATGTTACTGTTAATATGTTTGAGTTAGTATAATCCACGTCTCCTATTACTGTACTGTTTCCACTATCTACTACCGTTACTGAAGGAAATTTACCCAAATTATGAGTAATAGTCCATACAGATAAAGGTGCATCTTGACAAAAAGTGAATGTACCCGTATCAGCTACTATTTCTGCCAAATCAATTATAGTACAAACATTAGTTGGTACACTTGGGCAAGACTGACTTGCTTTTGTGTTTACTGAAGCTAATGGTTCTACAAATACTCCTTTTTCTTCTGTTGCAACTACAATTTTATTACTTGCTGCATTTTGCCAATCACATAGTTCTTTTTCAATTATTGCATTAACAAAATCGGTGTAACAACAAGAAGCAATACCAAACTTAATTGATTTAAAGTTTGCATAAGCTTGATTAGCAAAATTTTGCTCAACCTTAATTTGCTTTAACAATCTAAGCTCTTTTTCTTGAGCTGCATTTGATGATGCTACAATAGTTGATGTTGCCATATTTTATTTACTTATTCCTTAAATCTTGTATCTGTTGTTTTGCTAGCTCTAAATTTAAGTCTCTTGATGTTGATACATTTGCTTCAGCTTTTGCTTTACATTGTTTACATACTATTACTCCATTTCCTAAACTAGCTTTTTGACATCCACAAGTAAATACTTTATTACAGTGAGCACAATTTGCCATTTTGTGTTGGTTTAAATTAAATATTTTGAACTTGATCCGCAGTTTCCTGTTGGACATGAGATCTTATTCAACCTTTGTTTTGCATAACTATATAATTGCATACCATGAGCTGATGATTGACAATATTCTACATTAGCTACTGCTGCATCAATCATAGTTTTTATGTAATACATTTCAGAAAGCAATGCTTCTTTATCTGAATCAGGCTGGCAAGCTTGTACATTTAAATCACATAATACTTCATAATAAGTAGTAAGTAATTCAGTTACTCTTAAGTGGTTATATTCTACATATACTTTAGAGTTTGGAGATACACTGTATTTAACAATGTATATTCCATCAGGAATTTTATCTTGCGTGGTTCCACAATCTTTTGTTTGCAGTGCCATTGTACATGCAGTTAAACACATATCAAAGTTTTTATCTACTTTAACAAGTACAGGTACAGAATATCCCGGCAACGTTATTAACAGTTCTTCACAATCCACAGCTAACTCTGATGAATATTGACTTGTATCTTTAATACATAATAAATCACAGTTAGATACTGTAGGAATTTCTAAACTTAATATATGTCTGCTTGCCATTTTTTATTTGCTTTAATACACTATATAGATAATATACAAAAAAAACAAGAATATATAAAATAAAAAGAGCAGGAGTTTATCACCCCTGCTCTAATTAAATTTAAGATATTAAATATCCTACCAGTAAGCGTTTGTTTCAACAGAAATCTTATTTCCATTATCACCTGCCCAGTTAGCAATATTAGTAAGTAATTTTTCTACTGCAGTTTGTGCGGCTGCATCAGAACATTTTACATAAATCTTATATTGGTATTGGTCATTATCAAACACCCCTGTTGGGTTGTTAAATCTAGGTACTGAGTGCTGAACATAATATGCTCTATATGTAGCAGTTCTATCTACAGCAGCTAAAAGCTCATCAGATAATTCAATTTGTCTGATTCTAGCACTATCAGCGTTTCCTTGATTATAAGGAGACTGACGGTATCTTTCTGACATAATTAATTCTCTAATTACTTCTTCACCTTGAGTTTGTTGCATTGATCCAGGAGTTTTTGAAGCTACGCCACAATCATTACATGGATTACCTGTTTCATCTAATTGTGAAACAATAATTTCAACAGGTTCTTTGTTATAATGATCTCTTGTATCAAATGAACAGTTACCAAACACAGTGTCTACATATGCACCAACAAACTTCACTTCAGCAGATACTTTCGCACCAGCTGCATTAGGAGTTGTAGAAGGAGTATATGTTCCATCTTGCGTTTCTTCAATAGTATAAACAGATTGAACTACTTCACCAGCTGCATCAGTTACAGAAACAACAACACCACCAGCGCTAACTGTATCAACAATAAATGTTGCATCAGCATTACCACCGGAAATTGTTATTACATCAGCTGCAGCATATCCACTACCTACATTTGCAATAGAGAAAGTAGCAACTGCACCAGCAGCAACTGTATCAATGTTTACTTTTAATCCTGATGAACCTGAAGCACCACCTGTTGTTGCAACGTCAGATGCAACAGCATATCCTGTACCACCAGCAGATAATGTTGCTGTAGCAACACCATTCAATGCAGCTTCAGCTACAAATGGTTTAATTAATGGATCTCCAAGAGCCATTTTTGCCATAGCACCAAGAACTAGTGCAGGATCAATATACTCTTGTCCATCAATACAACATACATTAGCTGAGTCAGCAATTGCATATGCATTGTGATTTAAGAACCTTAGTGCAGGAGATCCCTTCACATCAATTCTCATAAATTGAGTTTTACCACATGGTGCACAATCAGAAGCTAATGATAAGCTAGCTGTTGCTTGAGATGCAGTAAGACAGTTTGTACTCCAAAGTTTAGTAATATATCTTGGATTTAATCCTTTAGATTTTACTGATTCTTTGTACCCCCCATGTCCTGGGTTGTTTCCAATTGTATCTTTAGTATAAAATGAACCTTGCACAATGTAACCCAAGTTATCAACAATCGTTGGTACACCAGCTCCTGCTTGAAGTTGGACTGATTCCCAGTCACTACCATCAACCAAAGCTAATTGACCTGCTGTCAATGCACTTGTTGCTATATTGGCATTCTCTTCTACTGAAGATACAACAAACGTTTTGTTAAACGCATGATTAAAATAAGCCATAATTTATTTAATTTGTGAGAGGACCATTACCCTCTCTGGTTATATAAAAAGATTTAAAACAGTTTACTCTGGCGTAACAACATGCTACTATAATAATATACGTATCTTTTCAATAAAAACAAATATATTAATTGTTTCTTTCTGCGGCTTGTGTACCTCTTTGTTGTTGATATATATTCTCTATATCACCAGCAATTAATGCAGCGGTATCATCAAGCATTACTTCCACTAAATCATCTTTAAATTCACAGTTTACATTTTGTGTACTTACTAACCCACTATATGGATTTACACAATCTAATACTTGTATGTTAGTTGGTTTTCTATAATATGTTAATACTGGGTCAACAATATCAAAATTAGTATTTCTATAAATTCTTATTGAATTATTTAACATTGTACAAAATGTTTCACCCCATTCAAAATCAGGATTTTTTAATGGATCTCTTAATAATAATGGAACATTAGCTTCCTCTGCTAAATAAACAGTCATTGATCTAGGATTACAACAATCATCTTTTGCTTGTGCAGTTACCTTTTTAAATTCTAAATATTGATCAACTGGAAAATTATTTGTTTCAAAATATGTATCCGAAGTAGATCCCGTTAGTGATAATTCAATAAGTAAAGGTTGGAGATCATCTATTCTTTTTTTGGATAGCTCATCTCCTTCCTTATACATATTACCACCATGTAGATTACGTCTACACCACTCTATTTGTGCTTTATTAAAAGCCTCAATAAATTGCCAACATTCAATGTTATCATAATCATTGCTATCAAGCTTATTCAGTCTTTGTTTAAGTTTAATTAAGAGTGTACTATTTTCCATTTTAATATATTATGCATTCCAATACGGTTCAACTTTATCTAATAAAGATAAAAGCACTTCTTCATTTAAAGGATCTTTAAGAAACTCTAAACATTCATTAGGTCTTTTACCTAATCTAACACCACTATCCATTGGTTCAATCCATCCACCAGCTTTAGTTAACAAAAATCTATAGTATAATGAATCTTTAATTAATGCTCTAATTTTTAATTCTTCCATATCTAATTGTGCAACTTCTAAAAAGTTTGATGCAGCACGTTTTTTATTGTTTTCTGCACCTTCACCTGTAATATATATATCCATGTTTTCATACATAATATCATTAGGTGTATTTTTAGTGTATTGTACACTATCTATATCTACTACTTTAGAAACATACATTAATTTTGTAGTATCAGTATCATACAATTTTTGCAATAATGAAATTGATTTGTTTTTTAATTTAGTAAGTTCTGTTCTAGTAGTTAATGTTTCTTTAACAGTATCTAAATAAAACTTAGGTTCATTCTGTGATTTTTTTGCATCTGATAGTGATTTAGCAACAATAGAAAACCCCCCTGCTTTAATAGCATATAGTTTAATTTTATCATACGGATCAACATCTGGCTCTAAAAACACTGGATCATTACCACATCTTAATTCTATTTTATCCCAAAATTTAGAATTATCAGGTTTCATGACAGTTAGTTTATTCCAAAAATCTTTATCTTTTGGATCAACTTGATTTGCTGCTAATTCAGCTTCTAATTCAGAAACAACTTTTCTGATTTCTGCAATTTTTGCCTTCTTTTTATCTGGAGGTAACATTTTTACTTTAGGATCAAATTCATTTAATCCTGTTATATATCTTTTTACTCCATTCATTTCTAAACATGCTAAACTTTCTTGATGCCATACTCCATCATGTAAAGCTAAGCCATATTGTTCTAACCCCATATTTTCTTTACTGGAGTTAAAATAAGGACGAATAGCAATTGAGCTATTCTTTTTTGTGTGTTGATACTTCTCAACAATTGTGTAATCTTCCATTTGTTTGGTTTTAAAATTTAATAATATTTATTCATAGTCAAAAATACGTAATTACGTACATTTATTATTAATATTTCTAAAGCAAGGTATTACCCTTGCTATAGTCTTTTGACTCTTAACTTATAACTATTTTCAAATCTCCTGCATTGTGATATAAATCACCTTTAACTAATCCAGATGCTTTTGCAGCTGCATCATTTGCATGATTTCTACTTATAACATCTAAACCAACTGCTTTTGATGCTATAATTTTTGAAACACTTGAATTTGAAAACTCATATGTTTTGTTTTGTTTTTTAATATCTAGTGCCATTTTTTTAGTATTTAAAGATTAAAATAAAAAAGGGAGGAGGTTTAACCCCTCCCCTTTAATTATTAGTTCTAGAATGATCCTCCTGTAATAGGGTTTCTCATTACAATTTTAAGAACTTTGGTTGGATCTTTAACCCAAATAGCTGGCATGGTTTGAGTCATATAAACTCTATATCCATTGAATTGTCCAGTAGAAGCAAAACCTTGAGTTCTTCCCATGTAGTCCATAGTACCGTTTTGGTAGAACCACTTAAGTTGATTATCCCAAGAAAGTTTCAACAAGTGAATGTTGTCATTTCCTTCATCAGTTACATCAAAGATAATAAAGCTAAATGAACTTAAAGGTCTTCCATCAATTAATGGATTTTCAATATCATTAGTATTTAAATTATCAAATGCTGGATTCAATACAAACTTAACGTTAGCTAAGAATGGAATAGTAAAGCTAGTATAAGCAAAACCATAATCTAAATCCATACCTGAACCTGTTACAGCTCCAATATCAGATGCGTTTTGAACTAAACCAGAACCATACACTTCATCAGCAATTGCTTTATTGATTAACTGCATACCACCAATACCTGTTTGTACAACAAGTGATCTTTGTGGGTCTGGCCCTTTGAATTCAACTTTACCTTGATAGAAGTTATAAAGTTCAGACTTAAACATGTCAAGAGTAAATGAAGACTTGTTATATACTCTTTTGAAAGAGTTGTCTAACTGTGCCCATAAACCTACAGATAATCTAATATCATCTGGTCCATCTTGTTTAATTCTACCACCTTTACCCCACATTAGGTAAGTTTCAATATCCGTTGCAATTTTAGATAAGTGAGCTGCTTCCATATTTGTAATGAAAGTTCTTGTAAGAGTTCCATTTTCAAATGCTTCTCTTGCTCCTGCTTTACCCATGTTTGCTACTAAGCCTTCTATACTTGGTACAGATGGATTATTAGGATCAGTGTCAAAGTTTCTCCAAATTTCAGTTACTGGTACAGTACCATCAGCATTTAAACCACCTTTGATCATAAGATCAGCACGGCTAGAAATAGAATAATGTACGTGTGCTTCTGCTCCTCCTACAAAGTTGTAGAATTCACGGAACCCAGATCCTGTTTCAATATCAGAAAATCTTTCACCGTATTCACCTCTTGCAGAACCTTTTCTAAAGAACTTAGTTCCTTTAGCAAGATACTTGTTGTCTAAAGATGCAGCATTGTTGTTGTTAACCAACTGTACTGTATAGACATAACCATCACCTGCAGGAATAATATCATCTGCTGTAATGTATAATTCAAGACCATTATATTTGTCATATGTGATAATATCACCATGACCAAATGTTCTTTTGTTGACCTTAATCTTAAATAGAGTACCATCTACACCTTTGCTAGCATTAGCTGGTTCAATGTCTGCCACTATATAAGGAAGATCTTGTGCAATAGGAGTTTGCCACTTGTACTCACCTCTAGCATTATCCACCATGATAGTATTCTTTCCACCAAAAGAAGCCATTTGATATAAAGGCATTTCTACCTTCTGGGTCATTGCCCATAAATCAATTGGTCCCATATCCATAGGCTCAGGGTTACCAAGCATTTGGGTAAGGTGATAAGAATCAACATGTGAACTAGCTTTGTAGCTTGTATCACGTAGGAAAATCCCATTATTTAAAACTGGAGTTGCCATAATTTTTGATTGTTTTAGTTAATAATTGTTTTACTCTGTTTATATTTAATTTACTTAATTAAATTTCTTTAAATATTTTTACATTCTTTTAAAAATGTTTGTTGGTCTTGTTAATTTTCTTTTAGAACTTTTCTTTTCTGCTTCTGCACTATTTACACCTAATGATGCTCCTCCTGCATTTGATTGTTCAGTTTTAAGCTTCCTTACAGTTTTTTCAACACTTTTTTGTGCACCTTTATCCATAATTTTTGCCTTATAACTTACCGGGTCTTGCAATAACCATAAAGCTTCAGATATAAGAGCATAATTAGGTTCAACAAATTGATACTTTTCTAATAAGTGACCTAATAGATTTGTATTACGTCCACTTACTGAAGGATAATTAGGTTGAACTAAACCATTATATAACATGGCTTGTGTTTTTCTATCAACTTTAATTTCACCTAACTTACCATCTTTTAATGTATCATATACATTTTTCATATATGCTTTTGATGCTTGTTCTTGTTGTTTCTTTTTTAACTCTTGTTCTTCAAGTTTTTGTGCAACAACTTTTTCTTGCATCTTATCTAATTTAGGTTTGAACTTATTTGCTTGTTGTTCAAGCTTACCTAAATCTTTCCATATTTCAATTTCTTCTTGAATCTCTTCTTGAGTACCATATCCTGTTGCACTCAAATATTGTGTAATAATTTGTTCCTGATCATTACTTTTTTTAACATCAAGACTTTTACTTTCTTCTACTTGTGATAATGTAGAAAATAATGCTTTAAGATCTTTACCTCCATCTGCAACATATTTTGCTGCTATTTGTAATTCTTCTGGTAAAGACTGAAAAAATTGTTTAGGCGTTTCACGTCTTACTTGATTTGCTTTTTCTTCTAAATTAGCTTGAATAAGCTCCTCCCAATCTTTTGCAGTATATTCAGATAAATCTTTATCATCATCAAATGGTACAATTTTATCATCCTTTATTAATTTTGAAAAAACATCAGATATACCTTCAATAGGTTTTCTACCTTTTTTTGTTTTTGTTTCTTCATCATTTGATTCTTCTTCTGTTGCACCATCTAATGTATCTAATATATTATCTACATTTTCCTCAACCTTTTTTTCTTCAGAGACTTGTTTGTCATCTTCAGCTTTAGGTTCTTCAGAATTTTCTTTATCATCTACTTTAGCATTTAAATCATCTTTATCATCCTTATCTGGATCTGCAAATGACATATCTGCTTTCTCAGTTAAACCACTAAATATACTTTTTGGTTTATTTGAGTCTTGTGAAATAATATCATCTCCACTAGGTGCAGCATTGAATATTTCATCTAAATTAACGTCAACTTGTTCTACGTTACTTTTCACTGGTTCTGTTTGAGTTGTGCTCATAATTATGTTGGTTTTAATAATTAATATTCATTACATATATAATATACGTAAAGTTTATATTATAAACTTATAATATTTGTATAAAAATAAAAATAATCAGCAGTATATAGCTAACGCCAATTATTTTTTATCTGATTCTTTTGAATCATACTTATTTTTGTTTTCTTTAGCTATTTGAAGTTTGGTATTAGCTATTTCTTTTGAAGCATTAATTTTCTCTCTTTCTACTTCAAGTCTGCTATTTTCCATCATAGACTTTGAACTATTCTCTTCACGTTTTAAATTCATTTGTTCACGGTATTGAGTAGTTTCTCTAATATCTTTCATAGCATCTTGAAAATCAGACTGTTGATTCTGATTTATGTCAGCCATTGAACCAAATCCTGCAGATCTTATCTCAGCAATAGTAACATCATTTTGTCTATCCTTAGCATTTTCATCAATTTCAACCTGAAGCTTTTGTTGTTCTTCTTGTGCTTTAGCTTGTAGTTGTTGCTCTTGCATTTGACGTTGCTGTTGCATTTCTTGTTGACGCATTGTTTGTTGTCTAGCTTCAGAATCTTTTAGAATATCTGTTACTTCAGCAATTGAATCAGCTTTGACAATATTTCCAAGTTCATATATACTTGCTCCTGTAGTATTATTTGTAAGAGCCATTTGTTTAAGGTTTTCTAATATAGCTCTGTGATTAGTTTTAGTAGTTGCAAATACATTAAAATCTCTAAGTAATAGTTCGGTACCATTAATAGAAAAATTAACCTTCTCTGCTTCTGTAGATATATAAGACAATCTAACGCTTGGGTTAGTACTATAGTAATATTGTGCTAAATCAGTTCTCATTTGATGTACTCTTGGCATTAAGTGATCTGAATGCTGTACAAAATACATTTCTGTTTGAGCATATGATTGTTGCATAGCTTGTACAACCCCTGTAGCTGTTTGTGCTGATACAGCACCGCCTAGACGTTGAGGATTAATACCAATAGCATCAAAACATTGTTGTTTAAAATAATTTGCAAGTTGAATCCTAGACATCAATCTATTAGTCTGCTCCATGTTTAGAGTTTGATAATGATTGAAGTTAGTTGCATTCTCAGTATTTGTAATTGATGTATCAAGAGGTAGCATTTGGAAATCTTTCATTGCTACGTATGCTTTTGCATAATTATTCTTGCCCCAGTCTTCTCCCATTGAGTGACGTGGTAAAGCATTTTGATCAAACATTATTACTGTTCCTAATTCATCTATTAGAATGTCAGCAATTTGGTTGTTAACCATATTGTACCCAACTTGATAAGCTTTCATTAGATCAACTAATGATGTAGATCTAGTATTTCTATCAGAAAATACTCTACCTTCTACAGGTAGTTTGCAACCATAAAGTGTATTATTACCTTTAAATTGAAATGGTAATCTACCAGGTTTAGTTCTATTAATACCTATATAAATAGGATTAATGTTGTCACCCATAGTAGATCTCCACATAGCCGGTAAATTTGGACCAATTTTTACACCACCCCAAACTTCATTTATCCATATCCATTCAATATGCTCACCTTCTAATAAATTTTCTTTACTCTTTTGTTTAAATATAGAACTATCATAAACACCCTTTTTAGTAATCTTAAATGTTTCATCTACTATTTCTTGGGTTACTTCACCATCTGTTTCAATTTTAGTTAAATGACCTATTCTACGTTGTGTCTTCCAATATATAGTTGAAACACGCATTAAGTTGCCTTCACCCCACATAGATACATCTTCATTCTCATCTAGTATTTCACTAAGTATATCACCACCTCTTGCAGGATCATCCCAATAATTAGATGTAAATTGTCTATATGCTAAACCTGGCATTTGTGTATTCCATTCATGAGATCTAGTTGCATCATAATATGCCCCATCATTTTGGTATCCGTTAACTTGATATTGTGCAGATCTAGCTGGATATATTTTTTGAAGAGATTTCAATTGTTTTTCATCCATTAAATATCCATATCTATCAACAACATCAGATACAGTCATTAAATCTACTTTACCACAATAATTTGAATCTGCTATATATCTTTGATCTGGTGATTTTTGATAGAAAGTTAGTACCGGATTCCAAAGCTCAATATCATAGTCATCTTCTAACATTCTAAAATGCCAAAATTCTCTATCTGAAATAAGCATATCTCTAAATCCTCTTTCCTCAAGTTCTTGCATTTTGAATCTTTCTTCATCCACTGCAAGTTGATGTGATGCCCACTCTTCAACCATACTTCTATAAGACTTGCTAAAAAAGTCTTCTATCTCAGGTAATGATTTTAATCCTTCTGGAGATAGTTGTTGTTGTGCTTCTTCTGATGAAGGATCCATACCCATCTCAATCATCTTACGCACTAAATTAGCTTCTGCATCTGCTAATAATGCTTCTTCTACTTGTATTCTTTTTTGTTCTAGCATCTCATTATAAGATGCGTCATCTACTGCTCTAAACTGTACTTTAGTATATCTTTTAGCAAATTCACCTGTTAATACATTTATAACATTAGGAACAATAGGATAAAATTTTAATTCTAACGCTGAGTCATTCTCAGCTGTTAAAGTATCCATTAAATCTTTATACTCATTATCGGGCTCAACAATATAATCTGTTTTATCAATTATACCTTTTGCAAGTTTATAATTTTTAAGAAGTCTTCTAGAATTTAGTCTTAAAAACTCAATACCTTGAAGTTCTAACCAATCTAAATTCCAAGCTGCCCAATCATCTGTCTTTTTAGAATATGGTAAAAATTGTACTGGTTGAGTTAGACTAGAAAACGTAGGTCCACTTTCTGCAGTGGCACCGTTTTTCATTTGCATGGCGTTTAATACTCTCATATTGATTTACTCTATTTAATGTTTTTAAATCCGGATCTTTTTATTTTAGAACCACCCAAACCTCTTTTACGCCCAATATTTTTAAACGGACTACTATACTTTAATTTACTTATTTTTTCTGGATTTACCAAGGAATTATCGTCTGATTCACGCCTTTTAGAATATCCCCTATTAGATTGTTGTATTTTAGCAAAAGCAATTAATGCACCAAAGGTAACTAATCTATCTACGTTTAATCCAGGATAATAAGCTAGCATTTCTTTTATAAGCATTGGGTCTGGTATTCTTTCTACTCCTAATGTCTGTGACATAACTGATCCATGATCATCTGTTTCTTCATGAATGCTTTCTCTTAAAAACTCAATTGCATAAGATATTAAATGGCTTTTAAATAATGTTCCTGTATTTTTCCATCCATATTCTTGATATACTGTTCTATTAGATCCTAAGTCTTTTAAAAATAGTATTTGTTGTTTAGGAACTAAATATCTTTGTTTTTTCCTAGCTATCATATGTTGAATAAATAAAGAAATATTATTCTCAACAATTGTCCATGCATTATACCATTCTATTATAAGTTCTAATCTTTCATGTGTTTTGTTAATATCATCAAATCTACCACACCATGCTGCTACTATCTTATCTCTCTCAATAAATTGTTCAACATCCCCAGCACCTATATCTCTAGTTACTTCTGTAGCATTTTTATAAATATATATACTACACAATGAATCTGATGTAGTTGTTTTACCTTCTGACACAGGGTCAATAGAACCATAGTATGCTCCAAAACCAGGATTTTCAATTGGTCTTTCCCAAACTACAATACTTCCAGTTTTATCTTGTTGTTTTTTATTTACTGGAAATTCACTTATTGGTAATTTATTTGTACGTTTAGCAGTAATGCCTGTTTGATCTCTATCAAGTTCAATAAGTTCATAAGGATATTCTTTTTCTTCAATCTTTTTTAATTGCTTACTTAATATACCTTGTGGAAATACAGACTCTTTTCTATACGCAAATGCTTCAGCTATATTAAGTGGTTTTTGAGATATTCTTAATTGATATTGTTCACCACTTAATTCATTTTTCCATCTTGCTCTTTCATTTTTAATAGCTACAATTGCTTCATCTATTTCTGAGTTGCCAAATTTATCTATATAAGGAGGCATAGACCATTGTTCTGGTATAAACAGCCCTGCCATGCCTATTGTACCATCAGCATCCATTAAATTAGTTTCTACTGCATATATATCATTAGCAGTTGGATTTAGTATCATATCCTTTAAAGGATTACATTGTTCTAAATCACCTACTGAACCAGCAGCAATAAATTGACCAGTTGTCATCATACCAGAAGACATAGCAGGACGTAAATATTCATATGTCTGCATCATGTTTTTAGCAATACCAGCTTCCTCATGAAAGAAATAAGTACAAGGACCCCCAACACCTGTAGTAGCATTCTTTTCAAAAGAAGCACCTTGTATCTTTGATTTAAGACCTCTTGATGTTTTTCTATTATTTATTTTTACTTCAATCTGTTGTTGCCAAAGTAAAACCTTCTCAGGATTGCTTGGTCTATACCATGCAGTATGTTCATTTAAAAATGTTTTATATTCTTCTAAAAACTTCCAAGATCCTTTATCATTTATATAATCTTTAAGTGATGCACCAATCTTACATATAGATCCTTCTTCAAACCAATATTGATTAATGATTTTCCCCATATGAAAATATGAAGATGCTATCTGTCTTTTTTTAAGAATGGCAGCATGTTGATTATTTAACTCTGCAATAATCTCATATAATGCCATATGGTATTGTGCATCTCTTACTTTTGCAAATCCATATTTTTTTTCTTCTTTATCAAATATTGGTAAGAAATTAAGCCACATGTAATAATCTCTAGTAAGATACCATTGTTTATTACCGCTTTTAAATATAACTCCCGTTCTACATTTGTTTTTTTGATCTTCCCAATAAGCAGTAAAATCTTTTGATCTAAAAGGTTTATTACAATAGTTTCCTTCTGAATTAAATCTTTTTGCTTCTTCATTAAATAGCCATGCTATGTTGTCAAAATCATAATTACCAGGTTCTTTAAAAATAGATTCTAAAAATTCTCTGAAATGATTATCTGACTCAAACTCTCTAGTTGACCATTTATGATTTTCAAATATGGGTATAATCCTACTCATCTCTTATGATGGCATATACGTCCCCTACTTGCAATAATAGGTGTTCTTGCCCATCATGTTTCATTGGAGTTGGCATAGCATGTTCAGCATATTGCACCACATCTCCAATTTTTATTTCTTTTACAGAATCACCTATTCCAACAACTCTACCTCTATAAGTTATTTTTTGTGCTATTTCTGGAATAATAAGTCCTGATGCAGTTTTAGTTTCTGCCTTTATTTCTTTGATTAATAATTTTTGTCCTACTGGAATAATTTTTTCTGCCATAATTGTTGATTTTATAATTGGTCATAAGCTAAACCTGCACCACCACGCACAGAGCTGTCTTGTTCTTGTCTCATATCTGTAAATGCTCCTTTATATGATTGTCTAATTGATTCAAATTTTGCAGCAGCATTTACCATTGAATTTATATTTCCATCTCTACCATGTTCAATAGCTGTTACTTCCATATATTTTGCTAATCTATCTAACATAGATTTAATACCCACATATGCCCTATAAGTTGGTGTTTGATATAATTTTTCACACATTGCCTTAGCATATCTAATTGGAGGATCTTCAGTTGATTCTTCAAGCTCAATCTCTTCAATAATAATATCTTCCTTTTCATGTTCAGGTAAATTAAAAAAAGGATTTAAATCTGGATTAGGACATGTCATGTAAAATAAATATTTATAGATGGACATATAAGTGTCTGGATATTCTTCCATAATTTTTTTAAGAAAAGGTAATGCATGACAATGTTCTGTTATTACTAAATTACTATTTTCTATATCAAATAATCTTACTATCATGATTTGTTATCTTTTATCCACATCATCAAAGACATTACTTCATCTTTTAAATATGGTAGTTCATAAATTTTAATTGTATCTAATACAGGTTCACCATTGACATGTTCATTAATTGGATAACCAAATTTATCTTCTCCAACTTGTTTAAACTTAACATGTTGAATTGTCATTTTACCAATTTTGAGTTTAGGGTTATGCTTTTTAATAATATACATATATATACTTAATTGTAAATTATAATGATTAAGATTACAATCATCTAAATGACTTATTGGATTATACATTTTGTTTGTTATACCTTCCCAATTTGTAAAACCTTTTTCTTTTATTTCTTTATTTGTTTTATAATCATTTATATTTATCACTCCATCTACTACTTCTACAACATCTGCTTGACCACATAAACCAACAGACTTTAAATAAACCAAATGTTCAGGGTATAATCCATTTTCTAGTTTTTGATTTGGAGAAACTTTAATACCATTATCATCTATTATTGGTTTAATAATAGGTATTTCTATACCATTGCGTTCAATAGTCTTGAAGTCAAGCATATCTGCTTCTCTTTGATTATGATAAAAATTACCTAATGTAATAGCTCTTTCAGTTTCACCATCCCATGCTGCAATAATTTCTTTAGGTGTCATACCATACCACTTAGACCTTCTATTCTTTGATGATTTCTTAGCTTGACCATCTCTATCAAATTTTGGTTTAAATTTACCTATAAAAGTTGTTACTCCAGTCCATTGAATATTGTCACCATCTATACTTTCATATACATGACCTTCTTCTTGAAATTTTATTGCCATAATATTATACTATTGTAGTATACCACAATTGATTCTCTTGATTGGTGTATACTGTTGTTACTTCATTGTTTATGTAATAATTAATCTGTACCATTGTTTTCTATTTGATTATTAATTAATTCTTCTTGTTCTTCTGATGTCACTGCATCCCAAAAACCTTTAGGGCATTCAGATGCTAATGATCTCACTTTAAATCCTAAACTACAACCGCAATCTGAACAACATGGTTGTGTTCCTGGAGCAACACAATCATTACCTTGTGCATCAAAGAGTGAACATTTTATACATATTTGATATCTAGCTGTAGCTATAGCTTCAACATGTTCTTTTTTAAAAAGTGAGTTAGCAATGCCATCAGCAATTTTATCAGCATTTTTAAATATATCTAAATATTTTTTCCACTTACTTTTCATTCTTAAATTTCTTTTTATTTAATATATCTTTTTCCATTTGTTGTAGTGCTGATTCCATTTGTTCAACATTTTTATTAATTTCTTCACTTTTTGCAAATCCTACATAAGTTCTTTTAGCTAAATTACCTAAAATACTTTTATTCTTTTTAATTGCTTTTTCAAGTTTGTTTTTTCTTAAATAAAAAGTTCCTAAACCATCTACTTGTATTCTTGGGTAATTTAAATTAGATAATTTCTTTCTAAGCTTAGCATAATAAAAAGTTATAAATTCATCTACAACTGTATTATGTACACCAACTTCATCTGCAATACCTTTTTTAATATCTTTATGGCTCTTTGGATTCACTACCTAATATTTTATAATCAAGCAAAACCAACCCTTCTGTTTGAACACTAATATTCTTTTGAAGAGCTATTGTTTTTTTATTATTACCTTTTTTAATTAATAAACTTTTTCTTTCAGCTTTTGTAATTGCATTTCTAGCAGATTGAGGACTTTTAAAAACACCATCTTGTACAAGTTTCAAACAAAATTTAGTTAACTCTATATCTTTATTTTTTGATAGTTCTGCTAAAAATTTTAGATCTGAATTACTAATAAGTATATTATTAAAAAAACAATATGTCATAATTTGATATTGAATACTTATATCCATATCAACTTTCATTTTTAAATCAACTTTATTAACTAATGCCATATCATAAACTTAATATCATATCAACTAAATCAGGATGAGGATAACAATCAGTTTTATCTTTCCTAACATTTGTATGTGTTAATAATCCTTTTACATTACCTAAATATGCATCTTTTTGAAATCCAAATCCTTTAGTAGGTCCATGCTTTTGTATAAATTGTTTTAATCCTAATCTAATGTCAATTTGATCTCTTTCACCTATATACCTTATCCATTTCTCTGTTGCTTTTATTTGAGCTTCTGAGTAACTATGAAACTTATTATGTCCATTAAATGGTTCATTTAATAAAGTAACTTGATTTTCTTGACATAGTGAATTTACATATGTTCTATTATCATGAGTTAAATACCCCATAGAACAAATCTCTATACCAACTGAATGACGGTTCATCCAACCTGATCCTGTTTTACCTAAATGCCAACCTTGTGCACCTGTAGGAAAAGCTTGAACTAAAGTACCATCATGTTCATTATTTCCATTTCTATGATCAATACCACCTAATACAAATTCAGTTGCTATACGCCCACGTGAATCTCTACCCCACATATCTATACATGCATGAGGATTGGCATGACCAGCAGTATGGTGTAAAAAAATATATTCATTGACTATAGGTCCATTAATATATTCTCCTTTAGGTAAATAATGTTTATGTATTGTTTGATCAAAATTTGTTTTATAATACTGACCTTGTAAGTCAGTATCTTCATCAATTTCTTCCGGTCTAGTCAATTGTAAATTCATTAACAATGACCACATATCATTATCTACTATACCTGTAACAGGTAAATTATGTGTAAGTTGAAATCTATCTACATGTTTTTCAGTATTAGGGCCAAAGATACCATCAGCTTTTATCCCTAATTTGTTTTGAAGTACAACTACGTTAGGACCAGATGATCCTACTTTTAACATCTTCATACTATGAAGGATTCATTGCATTATCCATAGCAGCTTTAAATTCATCTGCTTCAGGAGTTGATGGTTGACCTCCTTCTTTTTGTGCAGCATATTGTTGTGCCATGTACATTTGAGCTTGCATACGTTCTGCTCTAGCTTTTTCAATTGCAGATAAAAGCATTTCATAATCAGCTTGTACTTCTAAATGTGGAATGTTGTCTTTGTAGAATGCAGTTATTTCTTCTCTACGTTCTGCAAGTTGTTCTTTAGTTAGCTGTGGATTTTTTTCAGATAACTCAGGATTGGTTTTTGTATTTTCCATTTTTATAAATTTATGTTAATAATAACAAATATATATAAAAAATGTTTAAATTAAAAAAGTTTATTATAATTTATTTCTTTCAAGAATAATTAACAACTCTTTGACATCAGATATATTGTTAAATTGTATATTTCCTTCCAATATTTCAACTATCCATGATTCATCTTGAAGATTATCATGACTATTAGATATTAATTCAATACCGCCCACTCTATAAGTATAAAAATAAAATGGTGTATCCCCACTTTCATCAGCACTTACATGTACCTTTTTAAATCCTAATTTTTTAATACTTGACTCTGTCATGTCTTCATAACTATTTGATAAGCTAAATTATATAAAGTATTATCTGACTTATCTGGATTATTTGCTTTTAATCTATTTACTTCTTCAATCAATTTACTTTCTTGACCGTGTTCTGACGCACTTTTTATTAATTGATCTACCATTTTACTTTATCAGCCCAATATGCAGCAGACATTTTACCTTTTTTAATATTTTTACCATGTCTTGCTTTAAAAGATTTACGTTTTGCTTTCATTCTAGCTGATTCACCTGCTTTAGGTTTGCCTGCTGTACTAGCACCTTGCTCTCCAAAACGTATAGTTTTAACTTTATCTCCTACTTTAGCCACAACTACATGTGACTTTTTTGGATGTGATGGTGTGCGTTTAGGTTTATTATAACCTGACACACCTGCTCTTGTTAATCTACTATCTTTTTTCTTTGCCATGTTTTTTATTTTATGAGTCAGTACATAGATCATCACAATCTATACCATCTAATATTGTTTTTATTTCTGCATATGTTTGCGTAACAATAATTGGTAATAAACCAACACCAGTATATATATATCTTAAATCTAAATATGTAGTTGTAGGTATGTCATAATATTCTGTAACACCTATAATTTGTGTGGCATCTATATATAATGGTTGTGTTGTTATTTTTGGAGCAATGGGCACCCCATATATATCTGTTTGTACCTGACCACCTATTCCTGCAGCAGGTTGTAATGTTGCCTGTGTTAATGTTACAAATTGTTTTTGATATATTGGTATTCTAGCCATATTATTAATCTATCTTTTTTTACCTTTATGCAATCCGTGTTTAGCATGTTGTTTGCCTTTTTTAGTGGCAGCACGTTTCTTTTTATTTGCTGCAGCTAATTTAGCTTTTCCTTTTTTTGTACTCTTTAACTTTGAAATAGTTTTAGATGGTGCATACACTTCACCAGTTACAGAACTTTTCTTTCCACTTGGTGTTCTCCACTTCTGCTTAGTCCATCTAGTAAGACTTTTTTGTTGTTTAGTTTTTGCCATTATCTTGCAAATAATATTTTTATTGAATAAATAACTAAAGCTGATAAAAGTAAATTCATTAATGGATCATCATTATCATATACCACTTCTTTTTTTTGTTCATCTTTTTCTAGTGAAGGTTTGGATGAACCACAAGTAAATAATAACATACAACATAACATTATTGAAATAATTTTTTTATTCATTTTTTTTTACTTTTCCTTTCTTAGTTATTCTTAGTTGACCAAGATTAATTCTCATAAGAGTATTGTATGTAAATCTAAAACGTTTAATTTTATCTTTTATAAACTTAATCATTTTTTCTTTTTTGACATTGACTTAATTAATCTGTCAATTTTAGCTGCTTGCCCTTTATGCATAGCAGATGCCTTTTTTAATTGGCTTGATATTTCTTTTAATTTTTTTGCATCCATTATTTCTTTGTTTTATATCCTCCTCCGTTTGCTTTATAACGTTTTGCGAGCATTTGAGCTTTACGAGCAGACCATTGACCAGCACGTCCACCCTTACTTCCTGCTTTAATTGAATTAAATAATCTTTTACGCATTGTAGGTTTAGTGTAATTGCCACTACTATTAACTGTACTTTTCTTTTTACTTGATTTCTTTAGTGCCATTATGCTGTTGTTTTTGGATAAGCATTATCTAATATACTTTGAAGCTTTGCACATTTCTCATAGTCCTCAGTATCTATATAGTATGCTATCATATTTTCTAATTCTTCCTCTTTGGGTCCGTTGTCCGGATCATAAGACATTATAAATTCTTTACCACTATTAAACTCATGTTGTATCAATTCATCAAAAGTGATTTGCCCCGAAAGTATAAGCCACGAATTATTATACGCTTGGTCTAGTAATATATCATCCAACTGCTGCTGTTGTATTTTACCCATTATATCATCTGACTCATTAGATTCTGCCATAACATTTATTTAAGTTAGTAACTCTTCTATAAGAACAATATACTAAATTTAAAATTTCTATAAAAATTTTTGAGTCAGAACATATGCCCCGCCTCATGTAAAATTTGCTCACGCCCCCCTAAAAGTTATGTGTTTGGCGTGCTTAAGAGGTTCTACCAATCTGATCCCCAGCTAAAAATTGGCACGGGGATACCCCCCGTTGCTTTAACAAGTATTAATTTAAATATAATAATTATGTCAGTATTTTTTAGAAAATTAAGAGTAAATGATAGTACAGGAACAGCTACTATCATCGTAACAGACCAACCTATCTCAAGCAAGGTTGGAGAATTAGCAGGAATGAAAGTAGGAACAAGAACTCAAGGTAACATAACCTTTGGCGTTCTATCTCTTATAGACCCTGAAACTAATAAAGTAATGAACGCTAAACATCCAACAATTAAAGCTCTACAAAGTAAGCTTAATGCAGGAGATGAAATGAAAGGCTTTCAGCTAAGTGACAATCCTGTGATTGATTTAAACACAGGGGAAGAAACAAACTTGCGTTGGGTTGAACAAGCCTAATCTAAGAACAAGGAGTGTGTAACAGCACTCCTTTAATTAATTGACACAGTTTGCCTTGTGGGATAATGCCTACATACTCAATGGACATCAGGCTAAGGATAACCAACGAGTGTCAATTTTTTTATCTAAGAACAGAGCATAACAAGAATAGTATAAACATAGAAGTGCACTCTATGCCTGATACTTTTAGGACAGCATTATAATGTCCGTAAAATTAGTATTAAAGTCAAATGAAGAGCGGGGATTGACTACTATTCTTTTTATACTAACAATACATTGCAGTTACTAACTAATATATACAGTTACTAACTACTATCTGCTCTTATTCTTTATTTCTTCTGCTCCCCAGCCATATATTGTACTATTGTTACCAATTATTGTGGTAAAATAATAAAATATGTGTGTGTCACACTAAAGGTGAGGTCTTATAACCCACAAAAACCCACTTATTACCACCACTAAAAAACTAAAGGTACGTATAATTATATATATAGCTAACACAAGTATAACTAGAGAAAGGCTTTGAAAATAGGATAAGCACTCTAGTTATTAGTGTTAGTTTGTCTCTTCCTCTATAGGATAATAGGCATAGTACCCGCAATATTGCAAATAATCATTTAATAAAACAAGTATGAAAATCAAAGTAAATAATCCAGAACAATTCGTTACATGGGGTAATGCTATAGGCATTGTCTTATATAGCAGAGAACAAGACTTATTCGTTAACTTCTTTACAGGAGATATGGATCATAGTCGTGTAAAACGTGAACAGTTAGGTTCTCCATCGTTAGTAGATCTCTTAATAGAATTAGAGAATAACCCGGAGCTTAGGTTCGTAGCAAAACAAAATCAATTAATAACAGTGACTGAACAACATACAATGGACTTTCTTGCGTATGCAAACAGTTACAACTAAATCCACTTAATTATGAAAAAGAAAATCATTTATTTAATGCTCTTTATGTTTATAGGAGCACCACTATTACAGTCTTGTGGTTCAACCAGAAGCTGTAAATCGTCAAAGTATAAAAAATCTATGTACCAAAAGAAATGTTGGAACGCAAAGAAACAAAAATATACAAGATGTTAAGATCATTAGTAATATTCCTGTTTGCAATATCATTTATGAGTTGTGAACAGGAGCCTCTAATGGAGGTACAAAGTAATCCAGATGAATATAAGTTATTCTCTCAAGTATATGCACCAACAACAGACACTACAAGATATTTATATATGTTGTATAAGTCAGAAGATAATGGTGTATCTGCAGAAGATAAACTTATAGTAGCTTGGTCAAATTTTGTAGTATATGCTACATCGTTTAATATGCCGGTTACAGGAGAAGAATTTATGAATTATGCAAGTACATATTATGATGGTGACGCTAATACACTCAACAGCTTTGCTGATGCGTTTGTTATATCAACATTACAATATGCTACTAATCAACAAAGAACAACATATCAAGTAGATAATACTTGGAATAAGTTCTTAATACCATATGACATAAATATGTTCATAGATGCAGGAGATGAAGTAAATATTATTAACTAAAATTTTAAACAAGATGAAACACTTAGTCAAAAAATTCATTAAACTATTGTACGTAGTAATTGTACCAATACTTGGTATAGTTAGTTCAGCATTATATTTTAATGAATATGGATCAGGATATATGCCTGTAACCATTATTATAGTATCAATGTCAATATTTTGTATTTTAAATGCAGTATTTTTTACTGTATTTATGGATAAGGTGATATTATTACCTAAAATAGATGCAAGATTTGAATCAATAATTGGATTAGGAGTAGCTTGGCAAAAAACTTCTTTGATGATAGTATTACCATTTACTACAATAGAAGTAAAATGGAAAAAATAAATATTAATAATAGGAACCTTACATAAAAAGTGAGGTTCCTATATAACACCACTTAATTATGAAAGATATAAAGTATAGTAAAAACGTATTAAAATTACAATTGATAGTATTAGCAATGTTATTATTTGTACTTGGAGTAAGTGCACAAAGCACATACAAAGGAAAAAAAATGAATCATGAGTCAATCTCATCTGTATTTACAGTACCAGGTGGCTATGAAAGAAACAATATGGATGCATACTCTGAATGGTTGATAGCTCACCCATTAAAAGAGAAATCAGAAGTTGAATATTATAATGGAAACATTAAGCATAATAATTTTATTTATGCAGCAGTATTTGATTATGAAATAGGCACAAGAGATTTACATCACTGTGCTGATGCAGCTATATATCTTAGAGCATCGTATAACTATTCAAGCGGTTTCTTAGATAGATTACAATTTACATTTACAAATGGTTATAGAACTTCTTATATAGATTATCTTAAGGGAGCTAATCCAACACCAATTAATGCTGGTCGTGATATAGTAACTAAACAAGGTAAAAGCCGTAAAGATAATTGTAAAACATTTAGAAAATGGTTGGATCTTGTATGGAGTTATGCCGGAACATATTCAATAGAACAGTATGATACTGAATCAGTAAGTTATTGGGATATGCAACCGGGTGATGTGTTTGTAACTGGAGGATTTCCAGGACATGCTATTACCGTAGTAGATATGGCAGTAAATAAAGCAGGACATAAAATATATATGTTAGCTCAAAGTTATATGCCAGCACAAGAACAACACATATTATTAAATCCACTGACTTTAGATGTTTGGTATTCTATGGATGATATGAATTATATCAATACACCAGAATATACATTTGAACCATCAGATTTACGTAGATTTATATTATAAAACGTTACGTGTAACGTACTAACAGTACCAGTAATTATATATCATATAATAAAAGTACTACAATAGGTCCAAAAAGATTGATTAATGGTTAAGTGGACCATCAATTAGACAGACACCCTTTCTTTTCTCATACTTGTTAGGAAGGGACTGTCTAATTATTTATAACTAAAAAATTAAAAAATATGTCAAATACACTAAGCATTAGAAAAGAAAGCTTAATGAACATTGTATCAACTATATTATCAAATAAAGGTGTACAAGAACCTTTAAACTTTGATCATATCAAAAATATTATACTTAATAATATGTCTGATAGTACTTTAGAAAATGTAGTAGAACTTATGTTAACTAAAGAACATTATGAATTAGTATATCCTAATGATTTAGTAAAAGTAAGGCCACCAAGTTATCATGAAGGCAGTAAATATGAAAAAGATATACTGAAAGATATGGATTTACTACCTGAAGATAATATGGTTTATGCAAAAGTAATATCAGATAATAGCTGGTCAACAAACAATAAGTATAATCCTTTATATAGTCAGTTAAAGATAGAATATCTATATCATGATGAAAACCGTAACCTTGCATTCATTGAAGATACTACTAGTCCTTTTGAATTAAAAAAATTAAAAACAAGAGAGCTAAATAAATTAGTTAAATCAATGGAAAACCAATTAAAAAATAAAAAAGATGCCAAAATTATCAATGGAACTGATCAGATCACACTATAACCAATGGAAAAAGAAAGAGTCAATTAATTCTACATTTGGTTATACAATGAATGAAATGTATAAACTTAATGATATTGAGTTAGCAAAAGAAAAAGATGATAATATGGCTCTTTTAAGATTATTAAAAGATCATGTATACAAAGAAAAATAGATTTGGTATAGTAAACCGTGAGGTAATAACAGATCCTAATTTATCAATTGGTGCTAAAACATTATATAGCGTGTTATGTTGCTATGCAAATAAAAACAGAACATGTTTTCCATCAATAAGTACATTAGCTGATGACACTGGCTCAAGTCAATCAAGCATAGACAGATGGATAAAAGAGCTTAAAACATATAAATACGTAAAAAGAATTGGTAGAAAGCTAATAATTAAATAACACCGTTAGCTATATTAATGCTTTTTATTTTATAATCTGAGTTTAATATATATTATATTATGTGAGTCAATAGAAGTAAATAGTTATCTTTATAAAATATTAATAAAAAGATGATTATACAACTTCCAAATGGACGCATAATAGAGTGCTCATTAGAACAATACTTATCATTAACAGATGATGAGTATAAAGATCTTAATGGCCTTAGCTCAGCATATACAAAGGAAGTGGGTAACCCGTTTTACAATAGCTTTTCAAAATCATTACCTCCTGAGATACAGGAAGAGTTTATTCAAGAGAATGAACCAAGATTAGATGAAATTGATGCTTATGAAAAACTAGATGACCCGTATTTTCACTCTGATGATAGTTAATCATCACTCAATTATTTATTAATTCACTAAATTTTATTAAAAATGCAAAACAAAGTCAACATTGTGGCTGATGATATGGGTAATATCATCCGTCAATCAAGTAAAAACGCAGAATTCGGTCACATTAGATTAGAACAACAAAGAGTAGTTTTTGGAAATACCGGATGGGTTAAAAGTTCAAATAGATCAACATTATTACATGGTAAAATGGATGATTTACAGAATTTACAACTAAACGTTAATACACCGCTTACTGGTAAGATAATTGTAAAAGAATCTCTTACACCATTTAGTAACAATGATCCAGATAGAGATCTAAAAATGGCTGGAGAAACAGGAATTATCTGTGCAGTAGAAGGTGAACCTATTTATAGGAAAACATTCTTTGTAGCTGATGCTACAGCTGAGGATGTATTAATTGCTCATACTAATGGAGATGCAATCCGTGAAGCCAATGGTATGAATACTAATGCAGTTAAAACTACAGTAACTCCCGCTGAAGCATTTGGTTTAGAAGGAGATGATGATGCAAATGATCAAGAAGTAGTAGATGAAGAAGTAGTAAGTGAAGTAGAAGAAACAGAAGATGTTCTTGAAGAAGAAACATTTGAACTATAAACGTTAGTTTTCTAAGAAATGAAAGGGAGTAGTAAGTGGAATCGTTCCCACAAGCTACTCCTGGACATTTATATATATCACTTAATTACTTAATCATTAAATAAACATGTATGCTATCTCAAGAACAAATATCAAAACTAAAACTTAATAAAGATCAGATAAAACTAAGCAAACGCATAGAAAGGTATCAATATTTAGGCTTATTAACGGAGTATCAATTGCATCCTCCATCAATAATAAACTCATTTCAATACAATAAACTTAATCCTTATCAACATTTTTTGTTTAAACGTGTACTCCATGGTTTAAAAGTTTATAAACCTGAAGAAGTTAAAAAGCTTCATTGGGATAAAAAAAGACGTATAAGTAAAGTATGGAGAAGAGGACAAAGAGAGATAAATGCTTGGAAACAAACTCTTTGTAATAAAAAAGTAAATGCTTATCTTAGTAAAACTTTTAAAAGTTCTCCTACAGCACAGTATATAGTAAGTATACCTGCTGATGAAATATTAGATGACTTTAAAAATACATTTACATTTAAAGATTTAGGTATAACCTATGAAGATGTAGTTCTTAAATTTTTATCTATAGGTTTATTACCTAAAAATTATTTTACATTAAGTCCAAATGAGCATCAAAAAAGTATCAAGTAAAATGGCTAAAATAAATACTGCCTATTCTAAACAGCGTAGAAAGTATTTATCTGACCACAACATCTGTCATGCAAAGATCCATAAGTGTTCTTTGCATGCTACAGAAGTTCATCATAAGAAAGGACGTGGAGAATATCATCTTGATGAATCTACATGGTTACCAGTTTGTAGAAACTGTCACACATGGATAGAAACACACCCACAAGAAGCTTATGAGTTAGGATTTTCACAATCAAGACACTAAAATTATGAGAAGAAAGAAAAAACATATTCAATACGTAAGAAAGTATCTATATAATTTAAAATATGATACATTAAATAAAACATTTGAAGCATCAATGGAAGACTTTAAAGATAAAGGTCATAATAGAAGCATCAAAAATAATACATTACTAATAAGAAAATATCAACGTAGATTATTTTTATTAAATTTTTAGTTATGGATGAATGGGAAAAAAATAGATTAATTAAAATGATAACGTGGTGCGTTATAGCATCAATAACAATATTATTATGGCATCAAGTATGGAAATTAGTCATAGGGACATAGTACAAGCGGATGCATTGACAATAGCATCACAACATAAAAGATGTGGCTTAGGTATATCTATGGGTGTAGGCAAGACAAGAATTGCTATACAACACTTACTAGCAAACTTTAATCCATTTATAAAAGTATTAGTAGCCGTACCAAAAAAATCTGTAATGAAGTCTTGGTATGATGAATTAGATAAAATGAATAATAATATTCTTGAAGATCATATTACTTTTACAACTTACTTATCACTTAATAAACAAAATCCAAATGATTATGATATAGTCTATTTAGATGAATGTCACAGTTTAAAAGTATCACATGAAGTTTTTTTATCTAAATTTAAAGGAAAAATATTAGGGTTAACAGGAACACCACCAAGAAATAAAAGTTCTGAAAAAGGAAGACTTGTTGAAAAGTATTGTCCAATTAAATATATATTTGAAGTTGATGATGCAACTGATTCAAATATATTAAATGATTATAAAATAGTCATTCATGAATTAGAACTATCAAAACTACCAACATTAAAGAAAAAAAATAAAAAAGGTGGTTTTTGGTATACTTCAGAACAAAAAGATTATAACTATGCAACGTCTAGATTAGCTCAAGCTCAAACAGCAAACCAAATACAGTTTGGAAGAATAATGAGAATGCGTGCTATTATGGACTATACAAGTAAAGAGAGCTATGTTAAAAGTATAATTAAAAATATAAATGCTAAATGTATTGTGTTTGCTAATACTCAAAAACAAGCAGACAGAATATGTAAACATAGTTATCATTCTAAAAATGCAAAATCAGAGGAAAATCTTGAGTTATTCTCTGATGGTAGGATTGATAAATTATCATGCGTATTACAATTATCAGAAGGTGTTACAATTCCTAATCTTAAAGCGGGTATTATAATGCATGCATATGGTAATGAAAGAAAGACTGCTCAAAGAATAGGGAGATTGCTTAGATTAAATCCAACTGAGACAGCTACATGTCATATACTTATGTATAAAGATACACAAGATGAAAAATGGGTGGCTGATGCAGTTAAAGGTTTTGATCAAGAAAAAGTTAAATATTATAATCCTTTAAGTAAGTAATGTGTAAACCAATTATTAAATGTAGTAGATGTGATGAAACATTTTGTACAGGCTTAGATTACAGATTCCACTTTGATAAGCATTTAGATGATTGGTGGAAAGCAAAAGATAAAGATAGATATATTAATAAAACAACAAATTGAATAAAATAAGTTTATATGGGAAAAATGAAAGAAATATTTATAGCACAGCAAGAAGAATTAGCTTACCGTGGTGCACATGATGTAATGATACACGGTCTTGCACGCCAAGCATGTGAAGAATTTATAACAGAAGGTGAAACACCTTGTCCAAATTGTTTTGAAGTAGAATTAGTACGCAATGAAACAGAAGCAGAATGTACTAAATGTGGTCAAGGATTTGTATATGTTGCTAATGCATTAAGATTTAAGTAATGACATCAATATTAACTGCAGAAATAACATTACCGTTTCAAGATATAGAAGTTGAAGTGGAATATACTTATGATCCAGGTGAACCTGATCAAATGTATGATTCAAATGGAGACCCAGGGACACCTGGTTATGGACCTTCTATTGATATACATCATATATGGGCAGAATTAACTAATGATGAAGGGTCATCTTCAATTGTAGACATATATGATTTAGCAATGGTTGGAGAAGAATTAGAATTACGTATAATAGAAAAATATCATGAATAATGGGATTAGATCAATTTGCATATAGAATAAAAAGAGGGTTTATTAAAGAACCAGTGGATTTTGAAACATCTGTATATGATGAAGAAAAAGATGAATACACAGATGCTGTAGATACAGTAGAATTTAAATATTGGAGAAAGCACCCCAACTTACAAGGTTGGATGGAAGAATTATATTATAGCAAAGGCGGTGAGTCAAAAGAGTTTAACTGTGTTAATGTACAATTAACTTGGGAAGATCTAGAAGACTTAGAACATGCTATAAAAAATAATATGTTACCAGAAACAGAAGGATTTTTCTATGGTAATAACTCCAGTGATCACTATAAAGAAGAAGATCTTCAATTTATAGAAGATGCTTTAAAAGCAGTAAAAGATGGTGATGATGTATATTATTCATCTTGGTGGTAAATTAAAATTATGGAAAAGGATAAAATAAAAATCAGAGACGGAAGAGTATATAAATTAGTAAATGGAGTGTGGACAAGAGAAAGATTTCACACTGAATATGAAGTGGATCCTCATGATCCTGATTATGCTTGGTTATGGGATATAAAAAAATAAAAAGTAATGTCAGAACAAGAAAAAAATTTAATGTGTCTAAAAATTAACGGTGCATTAAAATTATTAGAAAAAGTTGATTTAACTGAAAGCAATAATAATAGAAAATTAGATGCTGCAATCTCATTGCTTTATGATATTAAAAAATACTGTAATTTATGAAAGATCAATTATTTATTCAAGGAGTTATAAAAGAAGGGAAGTTGCATTTTCCAATAAAAGCTTATGAAACTAAATATAATAAGTTTTTTAAAGAAATGCCTGAAGGTGCACGCGTAGAGTTATTTATAGGTGTACAAGATGGTAAAGGTAGTAATCCTCAGTTAGCAAGAGTTCATGCAATGATAAGAGAAATAGCTAATGAATTAGGGTATACTTTTGAAGAAGCAAAACTTCAAGTTAAAAGAAAAGCAGGTCTATGTTTTGTTAAAAATAATGTAGAGCATTGTAAATCTTTTGGTAAATGTGATAAAGAAGAATTAAATCTAGCTATACAAGCTTGTATAGAAATAGGAGACTTTGGTGGAATGCAATTAAGATAGTTACTTAACTATTTTTAATTTACTTTCTAAATCTTTTAATTTTTCTTGAATATCATTACCTTTAAATGCTTCTTTAGCTAATTCTTCAAATTCAGCTTTAGTGGCTGTAGTCTCTGTCTTAATTTCGAGATCTTGTTCTTTAGCTTTAAACTTAAAATTTTGTACTAAAGAAAATAAAACATATAAGTCAGCTTCCCATTCATCAAAAGATAACTTCACCTCTTCTTGAGGTACTTCATCTTTTGCATTTTGAACCATTTGTTCAAACTTTTTAAATATGTTACCAATATCATCAATTCTGTCACTTGACATAATTTTTCTAGTAATCATAGATTGTAATGCTGGAATATATGATGCGGACACACTAATATCTTTGACAGTAGCTTCTAATTTATAAGTAACATAAGTTTGTAATCTTTCTTTATTTTCTGACATAATAAAAATTTTAATAAACAAATATAGTAATAATATACTAAAAATGGAAATAGATATAAATAATTTAAGAGATAATATAAATAATAAATTAAGTGATAGTAACTGGGAACGTGTATTATCACCATATATAAATGGATTAAACTTTGATTATATTGTTAACTCATTAGCTGATGGTGTAAAAAAAGGTAGAAGATTTACACCAAAATTCAAAGATACATTTAATGCTTTTATAGAATGCCCATATGATGATTTAAAAGTAGTTATAGTTGGTCAAGATCCTTACCCACAACTTGGTGTAGCAGACGGAATAGCTTTTAGTTGTAGTAACAAAGGAAAAGCTGAAAAGTCATTACAATTTATACTTAAACAAACAATTGGTGATTTTACTGAAACAGGTAGAGTTATATATACACCAGAAGAATGTGATCTAAGACGTTGGTCTAATCAAGGTGTATTACTTATTAATACAGCGCTTACTGTAGAAATAAATAAAATAGGTTCACACTATGGTCTTTGGAAATCATTTACAGAATATTTGTTTGATACTTTAAATAGACATAACAAGAATTTAATATTTGTTTTAATGGGAAAAAAAGCTGAAGAATGGGCCCCTTTATTATCTAATATGAAAATTTATAAAGTAGCACATCCAGCATCTGCAGCTTATAAAGGTGGAGAATGGGATTGTAAAGATGTGTTTAATAAAGTAAATTTAGAGTTAGAAAAACAAGATAAAACTTGTATAGAATGGTAATAATAGTTACATTTGTGTAACTGAAATTTAATTTAAATGATTGATAACCAACTAGTTGAACAAAAAAATCTGATAAAAGACTTCAAGAGTAAATTTTATGCAGATTATGGAATAAACCTTCATGTGTTTATACCACCTAAAGAAGATAATAAGATAACATTAAATATTTTAGAAATAGTAACTTTAGCAGCATTCTATCGTGATTTTCCAGAATTATCATATATAGAGTCATTGCATAATAGGCTAAGAAAAAAAGAATATATAACATATGTACAAGCTTTTTCTTATTTAGCTTATAAATTAGGTTATAATAAAAACAGGATAGGGAGGTACTTAAACAGAACTCATGCAACAGTTATAAACTCATGTAGAAGAGTTGAGGATGGTATGGATACTAAAGATAAATTTACCTTAAGTGTTTATAATAGTATAATAAAAGAATTAGAAAATTATGTGGGAAATCTTCCAGAAAATATTAAAGGCAAAAATGACTCCAAACCAATTTCAAATTCTATTTGGGATCAAGCAAGGCGTCTCCTTGCCATACATAACTAAAGATGATGTACTTAGTTTAATTGATGAAGGGTATTTAGAAAAAAAAGATGCTAAATTTATTTTAACTTCTAGAGCCAAACTCTTTATTAATACTATGGATAATTACTTTATAAAAGCAAAAAAGAAAACTGATATATCATTAATGGGTAAAAACTTTATAGACAATATAAATGCTTATAGAGAAATATTTCCTGCTAAAAAATTACCTAGTGGTAAGCCAGCAAGAAATAATGTTAAGGCATTAAGTGATGCATTCAGATGGTTCTTTGAAACATATGATCATACATGGGATGATGTTATTAAAGCAACAAAAATGTATGTTAATGAGTATAGAGACAAGGAGTATATGTATATGCAAACAAGTCAATACTTTATATGTAAGCAAGATAAACATAGAGTAAAGCACTCTACTTTAGCAGACTATTGTGATATGACAATAGAAGGAATATCTACAGAAGATGAACACTTTAAAGAAAACGTAGTATGAGTAAAACTAAAGAATCATGGGCAGGTCAACATACTGCATTCAATGAAGCGCTTAAATATATGTTTAGAAGGTCAACAGGAGAAGAAAAATCAATCTATACTCCATGGCCTAAATTTAATGATGCAACTACCGATGGTTTAGAATGGAACACTTTAACTGTAATTGGTGGTAGACCTGGCTCAGGTAAAACATTAATTAAAGATCAGATAATTAGAGAATCATTCATGCTAAATCCAAATGATGAATTTAGAGTATTAGAATTTCAATTTGAAATGGTTGGAAGAACATCAGCAATAAGGGAATTTAGTTCTATAACAGGTAAAACTTATAAAGAACTATGTAGTGCTGGTAGTGTATTAACTAAAGATACTTTAAATAAATGTCATGAATATGCTAAAGAAAGAGTAAAATATCCGGTTGATATTATATCTACACCTATGACAGTAAACCAAATGCGTGATCAAATAGATCAGTATATGGTAAAACATCAAGGAACAAAGACAATAATTACTTTAGACCATAGCATGTTAGTTAAAAGAGCGCCGTATCAAAATAGTACATTAGATATGCTATTTGAATTAGGTGAATTCTTTACACAGTGTAAAAGGGACTATCCTTGTTTATTTATTTGTTTATCACAATTGAATAGGAATATAGATAACCCGGACAGGGCTATAGATGGTAAGTATGGTAATTATATTCTTGAGTCAGACATATTTGGATCAGATGCTATGTTACAGCATGCTGATACTTTAATAGGTATCAACAGGCCTGCAAAACAAAAGATTAGATTTTATGGTCCAGATAGATACATAATAGAAAATGATAGAACTTTGGTATTGCATTTCTTAAAAGCTAGAAATGGTGATGCAAGAATGTCATTCTTTAAAGCAAAGTTTGAACAAATGCAAATAGAAGAAATGCCTACACCGGGACAACAAGAAAGAAGATGATAAATACTAAAAATTTAAATAATAACAAAAAGATGGGACTAACACCACAACAAAGAAAAGAAAAAGTTGCGGCCCTTAGAGAAGAGCATGAAGATTACTTTCAAATAGAAGGTAAAATAGATGCACTATATATACCTAAGATGGCTTATAGACCTAAAGGTAAAGATGAGTTATATGTAAGCTTTTTTCCAAGTGAACTTGAAAAAGATGAAAACATATATACTGAATTTGTCAGTATAGATTATGATATTGAAGATCCAAAAAGAACATTATATTTACATAAATATAACCCTCATTGGAAAAATGAATATGAATTAATAACATCAAGCTCAGGATTTCAAAGACATCTTATACCAGTAAGTGAATTAAAAGTTATAAATGATGTTACTGATAGAAATAAATCAGATGTTATTTCTAATAATGATTTAAGAATAACGGAAGATATGAAATTTGATTTACCTAATCCAGATGCTAATCCATCAACTGATTTAGTAAATAAGTTAGAAGATATTAACCAATCAATAATAACATTAACAAAAGTAATCAATAAATTAATTAAATAAAATGGCACAAAGCGTATTAGTAATTGCAGATTCAGGTACAGGAAAGTCTACCTCAATCAGAACATTAAAACCAGAGGAGACTTTCATTATAAACATAGCAAATAAACCTTTACCTTTTAAGGGTTATAAGAGTAAGTATACTCAAATAACTAAAGATAATCCAAAAGGTAATTTAACATCAGCAGCAAGTGCTCCTGGTATTATTAAGGCTATGATGCATGTCAATGATAAAATGCCAAGCATTAAAACTATTGTTGTAGATGATTGGCAGTATATGAGTTCTTTTGAATATTTTGATAGAGCTAATGAAAAAGGTTATGATAAGTTTACACAGATTGCAGCTAACTTAGCTCAGGTTGCAAAGCTTCCTAAAGATTTAAGAGAAGACTTAACTGTAATCTTTTTGACACACTCTGAAGATTCCACTGATATAAACGGAAATAGAAAAATCAAAGCAAAAACAATTGGTAAAATGATTGATAATACATTAACTTTGGAAGGTCTATTTTCAATTGTACTATTTGGTAAAGTAAATAAAAATGATGATGGTGAACTTATATATGGTTTTGAAACACAAAACAATGGAGAGAACACATGTAAATCACCTATGGGTATGTTTGAAGAATTGTTTATTCCAAATGACCTACAATATGTAAAAGATTGTATTGAAGAATACAATAAATAAAAATTAATTAATTAAAAAAAGTAAATTATGTTAAGTACTAAAGACATGTCTGCAGGGTCAGGCGGAACAAAACCTGTAATTGAACCGGGTAATCAAGTAATCAAAATTAATTCAATATCATTTGATCAAACACCATATGATGCAGATGCATACAATATTGTTTTGCATGTTGAATCAGAGCCTATTGTAGGAGAGTTTAATGGTTTCTTGAAAGATATGAATAATCCAAATGGACCAAAATATGAAGGTCAAGTTGGTAGAGTAAGATTTAGTCCATATCCATATAAAGATGCTGTATTACAAAATGGTAATGAAATAAATAGAGATACAGAGGTATTAAAAGCCATGGTATATTTATCAGAAGTATTAGATAAACGTAAAGAACTTGATGAAATTCAAGCCAATACAATTGAAGACTTTATGGTAAAATGTAATCTTCTTTTGAGCAATACCGGATATATCAATGCTTGTTTGGGTGCACGTGAGTGGGAAAACAAAGATGGTTATACAAATAATGATTTATTTCTTCCTAAAAGATCCAAAAATGGTGCGCCACTGGAGGCATTAGATTTAGAAAATTCTAATCTATTAATATTTAATAGAAATGATGTTAATCATTTTAGACCAATAGTTAAAAATAATGCACCAAAAGCAGACAATTTTGAACCAGCAGTAGTGGCAGGTAGTGATTTTGATCTGTAATATTAATATAAGAAAGGGCTCAGTTAACGCTGGGCCTATTTCTTTTAATATATTAAGATCATGTTTAGCACAAGAAATTTAATTTTAGAAGAATCAGATATACCAAGTTATTGGGTATTTCAATACTATTTAGATCTTCCTGAACAGTTGACGGGACAAGACATTAAGATTAAGTCTATATTTAATCCTAATGAAAAAACTGCCAGCTTTTGCATATATGTTGATAAAACAATTATGCAGTATAAGTTTAAAGACTTTTCTACAGGTAAAGGTGGTAATAAAGCTGATTTAGTAAGATTACTTTTTAGTTTAGATTATCCTGCAGCAACCAGAAAAATGATAGATGATTACAATAACTTTATAAAGCAAGGTGGTAATATAGATATAGATTTCAAACCTGCGCCAAAATGGAAAATAGATTTTATCAAATATAAAACATGGACCGTTTTAGATCGTAAATATTGGTTGGATTATAGAATAGGCAAAACAATGCTTGAAACATATAATGTAAAACCAATAGATTACTTTACTATGAATATTGAAGAAGATGGTAAATTTAGATCATTGCAAGTGGGAGCAGGACTATGCTATGGTTATCTTGATAAACAGGGTGAAGTATATAAAATATATCAACCAAAAAGCAAATCACATAAGTTTCATAAAGTTAAAGATTATATACAAGGTATTGATCAATTAAAATACAATCAGCCATACTTGATAATATGCTCATCTCTTAAAGATGCAATGTGTTTGAAAGGTATGGGTTATAATATAGAAGTTGTAGCACCTGATTCAGAGAATACAATGATTAAACCACATATAATATCATTATTGAAGAAGAAGTATAAAAAAATAATAACACTTTTTGATAATGATCAAGCGGGTAGGCAAGCAATAGACAGATATGTAAATACATATAAAATACAAGGATGTACTCCTACTATATGTAAAGACGTATCTGATGCAATGAAGACCCATGGGTTTGATAAAGTTCATGCAATGCTAAGACCTCTATTAAAAGAAACATTAAAAAAGTAATTAAAATTTAAAAAGCAAATGGAAAAAATTAAAAAAGTACAAGAACATTTTAAATTTACATTGACAGATGAGTGGTCTAATGAATGTGATTTTTACATTTATGAAGAAACAACAGCTGATGGTTACTCAGTGTATATTGCTAGCAATAATACTGATGGTATTAACGTAAATGAAGATGTATATTATTATGATTCAGATTTAGAATACGCTTTAGTAGAGTTTATAACAGATGCTAAAGGAAAAAAAAGTATATATGTTGATGACATAGATTCAGATTTTGTTGAAAAAGCAATATCAGAACTATATAAACAAATAAATGAATAAATTATGAAATCAATAGGTTGGCTAATAGTAGCCGCAGTAATAATGATAGTTGGAAAAGCAATAGGTAAAAAGTTATGGCCTGAAGACTGGAATGATGAAATTTAATAATTATGGAAAATAAAAAATGGTGGATACCAGGCAATGTTCCGTCAAGTAAAAACGGAAGAAGATGGACCGGTAAATACTTTATAGCAAGTAAAGCTGTAATGAATTATAGAAAAGCTACTAAAGATATATACTTAGGTTATACCAAAGATTTTAAAGAAGCTTTAAAGAATTATGATTTACCAGTTAAAATATCTTTTGAATTTGTCAGAGGTAGTCGTCATAAGTTTGATTATTTAAATCCTGCACAAACAGTTCAAGATGATATGGTAAAATACGGTTGGATAGAAGATGATAATGCAGAGTTTATAATTCCAGCATTTGAACAGTATACATATGATAAAAAGAATCCAGGAGTATGGATAAAAATAATTACAAAATAATTACATTAAAAGAATTCTTTAGATTAAAGGAAATGTTTCAAGGCTTACCTGATGATCAGGAAATAGCTTGGGAAATTTATAAAAATACTTTTAAAGATGATGCAATTGATTTGTTAATGCATAAAGCTTTGATGTTTAAACATAGAAAAAAGTTTGCTGATGCAGTAACATTTACTGATACACCAATAGTAGGTAAACAAGAATTATATCTTTATGTACAAGAAGAAAAAATGCATTCTATTTATAAAAAAATACTAGATAAAATTATGAAAAATGATTAATATTCAGGATCAGGTTGCTAAAACAACCAAAACTTTAATATTTGCAGAGCCCTTTTACGGGCTCTTTTTAATTGGTATCAATAAACAATATAGTGAGCGTATTCCTACAGCAGGAGTAAGCAAACAAGGTATTGGTGTCCAATTGACAATAAACCCTGAGTTCTATAATGAACTTAGTGAAGATCATAGATTTGGATTAATTAAACATGAGCTTTTGCATATTGCATTTGGTCATCTTTTATTAAGAGATCTATATTCTGATCACAAGTTATTTAATATAGCTGCTGATTTAGAGATTAACCAGTACATACTGGAAAGTAAATTACCTAAAGGTGGTTTATTACTATCAAGTTTTCCAGAGCTAAATTTACCTCAAAGGGCAGGTACAAAAAAGTACTATGAACTATTACAGGAAGCTAAAGAAGATGGAACATCTCCTTCATTAGATAATCTTATGCAACAAATGAACGGTGAGTCACAGTATTGCCATAGTACATGGGATGAGTTTGATGAATTACCTGAAGCTGATAAAAAATTAATGCAAAAGCAAATTGAGCATCAATTAAAAGACGCGGCAGAAACTACAGAAAAAAGATGTGGTAATATACCAGGTGAATTAGCAGATTTAATTAGAAGATTGCTACATGTTGATCCTCCCAAGTTTGATTGGAAAGCTTATTTGAGAAGATTTATTGGTAACTCTAGTATAGTTTATACTAAAAAGCTGAGACGTAAGTATAATAAACGTTATGCTGCTAATCCAGGTCTTAAAATTAAATTCAAGAATCATATATGTGTTGGTGTTGACACAAGTGGATCTGTAAATAATGATGAACTAAAGGAATTCTTTAGTGAGCTTACGCATATGCATAAGACTGGTCATAAAATTACAGTTGTACAATGTGACACTAAAATAAATGATATTAAAGAATTCAGTCCAAAAAAAGATTGGGAAATACATGGTCGTGGTGGGACAAGCTTCCAACCAGTTATTGATCATTACAATGAGAATAAAGGGCGTTATACAGCTCTTATATATTTAACAGATGGTGAGGCTTATACTCCAGATAACTGTCCTAACAATACGTTGTGGGTCCACAGTTCAAACTGTAGTATAAATGAAGAGTTACCAGGAAAGAAAATTCAATTAAATTAATAAAAAAAAAATGGCACAAGTAAATTTAAATGTAACAGAATTAAAAGGGTTTGTTAATCACATAATTACTAATAATAGACATTTACAGGAAGAAGGTAAGAGTTCTGTATCAGTTGAAGTTGTTGGTGAATCAGGCATTGGTAAAACTTCTACCATAGTAGAACTCGCACAAGACAATAATTTAAAATTTGTAAAACTTAATCTTGCTCAAATAGAAGAGCTAGGTGACTTAGTTGGTTTTCCTGTACGTCAGTTTCAGATGTATAAAGAAAAAGCAGTACCAGTTAAGAAAGTAGATGATTTATCTATGGTTACTGCAGCTCAAAGAGCAGCAGGATCAAGTTTAGCAAATATGCAAACCACTACAACTAAAAAAGTTGGAATGTGGGTTGATGAACTTGCCGTGCAAGAGTATTTAAAGAATGGATACAAAATGACAGGTAAGAACAGAATGTCTTATTGTGCTCCTGAATGGATTGCTGATGCAAAAGCTGGTGGTATTTTATTACTAGATGACTGGAACCGTGCAGATACAAGGTTTATTCAAGCGGTTATGGAATTAATTGACCGTCAAACCTATATTTCATGGACACTACCAAAAGATTGGCATATAATTTTAACTGCAAATCCAGATAATGGTGACTATATGGTTAATAGTATTGACTCAGCACAAAAGACCAGATATGTAACTGCAAACCTAAAGTTTGATGTTAATGTATGGGCTCAATGGGCAGAATCTGCTAATATTGATTCAAGATGTATCAACTTTTTGCTACTACATCCAGAGTTAGTAACTCAAGAAACAAATGCTAGATCCATAACAACATTCTTTAATGCAATATCAAGCTTTGATAATTTTGAGGATAACCTTAGTATGATTCAAATGATTGGTGAAGGTAGTGTTGGTGATGCTTTTGCATCTATGTTTACTACATTTATTAATAATAAGCTTGATAAGCTTGTAACACCAAAAGATCTATTACTTCATGACAATGAACAATATATTCTTAATGAATTAAGATCTTGTATTGGTAAAGATGACACTTATCGTGCAGATATTGCATCTACATTAGCAACAAGACTTGGAAACTTTTCGGTTGTATATTCTAAAGAAAATACAGTAACTCAAAAGATAACAGATAGACTTAAATCGCTATGTACAAAGGATTATTTTACAAATGATCTCAAGTATTTAATTGTACGTACAATATTTAATGGTAATAAAAAGAAGTTTAATAAATTAATGATGATACCAGAGATCGTCACAATGACAATGAAATAAAATGGCAAATAAATCAGTACATCAATTTTATGATGCTAATGCTATGACTCATTTTGATTTAGCAGGGGACCCTATATATGGGGTCCTTGCTGGATCTGTAATAGAACAAGTATTAGTTACAGAAGATAAAACAACTTATAATAACATACAAGATATATTAGAATCATCTAAAGAAACAGATTCAACTTTTGTTAATAAAAAGAAAGCATTTGTATTACCAGGTGCAGATGTATCTTTAGATAAAATTAAAGCTGCATTAAGAGAACATAAAATAACATTAACAAATGATTATACTGAAGCAGACTTAATTGTTACTCATGATAATATAAGTCAACGTTGTGAGCATTCAGAAAATATACCATCAACAAAAATGATGGTTAGACTTTGGAATTATGAAACAACAAGTGGATGTAGTAGTTCTACAACGTCTATTAATTCTTTGATTACAAATTCCGTTCAAGATGTAATTGTAACTAAAAAAATTACAGACTCAATGAGGTATTATAGTCTTAATATAGAAGATAGTTTGTATGATAAATGGTTAATTACAGGTTTAGCAGTAAACATTGCTTATTTGATTGATACCGGTGCTATTACAACAGTTGATTGTGAAACTGTTCTGCATGCATCAGCATCAAAAATGGAATTAACAGAAGAATTAGTAGAACAAATAAAGTCTATGGTTAATGCTGGTGGTGATGATAAAGAAATGGCCGCATCAATTATACCAAATATAGATTATACTAAAAATCATCATTTACTTTGGCAGTTAAGTCAAGATTGTAATGCAATTACATATGATTTTAATAGAAATAAAGACATACAATATTGGTTGGATAAATCTAATTTTGGAGATCTTTATCATAAAAATGCTTATGATATGATACAATGGTTAGAAGAAAAAGATTTATTAACTAAAGCATCTTTTAGATATCTAGAGCCTACTTGTAGAAGAGCAATACATATTGCTAACAGAGAGTTATATGTTTTTCAAGTGTCAGTTAAAAAAGAATATAAAAAATATTTAGTATGAAAACATTTTATCAAATAAATTATAACATGGATCTTATTCAATGTGATTCTAAAGCAAATCCAATTGCTAATAAAGGTGCAATTGAACTTAGTGTAAGAAAAAATGAATACTTTATGGGTTTTAGTAATTCATGGGAACTTGGTAAAACAGATATAGAAAATCTAAATATACCTGATATAAAACCGGGTAAAACCTTTTCTATTAAGGATAAGACTGTGTATAGATTTCCTAATTTAAGTTTACCTAGACAAAAAGTAGATTTACTTAAAGAAAAAGAAAATATAAAAGTGGTGAGAGATCCAGATAAAGCAGATATACATGTAATATCTTATAAATTTTTAAGAAATCTATTTGATTTTAGATGGGAAAATCATGTTGTTTCTTTTGTTGACTTTTTTAATATTATAAAATTAGGAGTAGAGGAAGGTTTATTTAGTCAAGAGTGTACAGATTATTTAAAATTAATGATTAAAAATGCTGATAAAGACTCTTATGTTGCACTAAAAAAAAATTATTACTATAGTAGTAGCCCTCATATAAAACAGTGGGATGATAAATTTTATGATATAGTTAATAAGTATAAAAATGATTATACTAAAGTAATAGTTATTGAAGAAAAGAATAAAAAAGTATATGAAAATTTTCTAAGTAGCAATGCTGAGATTGTATATGATACTGATATATTAGATATTATAGACTCTGAGTTGGCAGTGTTGAAAGATGACCAATATGATAATATTATAGCTATGATAAAAAGTAGTGATAGAGATAATAGAACATTGGGTGTAGAGATGCTAGCTAACTGCAATATAGAAAAGTCTTTTAATATTGTATCAGATTTATACTGGTGGCATTATGATTTTATCAAAGACACAAATAATTGGAATTCTGTAAATGTAAAGTCTTTACGTAATAGAATGAAAAGTTATGAAGGTGGTCATAATACTAGTAATATTTATTCTTTTAACGCTTATTTAAATCAATTAGCTAAAGATGGAAAATTAACAAGATTTGCAGTAGATAAAACTAGAGAAAAATTATATAAAACTTTAATATCAAGTATTTGTGGTGACACAAGTCAAGTTTTTAAAATTGATTTAGAAAATTTGTATATTGCAGATGAATTAGAAAATATGATAAATGAATAGAGATCATAAAAAAGAAGAAGAGTTTTATGCTAAAGAGAATTTTTTCTTTAGCTACTCTTCTTTAAACAAATTATTATTTTCACCGTCCCTGTTTTACAAGGACTATATATTATTAGACAAAGAGGTTAAAACAGATAAACACCTTATAGAAGGTAAAGCTATACATTGTTTATTATTTGAACCTGATAATTTTAATACTAAATTTAATGTTGTTCCTGGTAAATCACCATCTGACAGTGTTAGAAAAGTACTTAAAAATATGTCTTTTCATACAGATGCAAAAAAACTAAATGATGTAGAAGATTTTATTGTGCTTGATTCATTAAAAGAGATGAATCTATATCAATCTCTTAAGGCAGATGAGGCAAGAATAGCTAAGGTCATAAATGAAGATAATGAACCTTATTGGAAATTCTTATCTAATCCTTCAGTAGATGTAATAGATCAAGATACATTACAAAAATGTAAAGACAGCGTTGATCAATTAAAAAGCAATGCAAATGTTATGTCTTTATTTGAAAACAATCAAACAGATTTTGATTTAGATCCTATAGAAAGTTATGCTGAGCAATATTTAGTATCTGAACTAGAAGGTTACCCTTTTGGTCTTCATGGTTATGTTGATCATTATGTTATAGATCATGAAAACAAGGTGGTTACAATTTGCGACCTTAAAACAACAGGTAAAACTGTAGCAGACTTTAGAGATACAGTTGACTTCTATAATTATTGGTTACAAGCAGCTATATATAGCAAGCTTGTATATGATTCTTTAGGGGAAAATGCAGATGAGTATAAAATTGTTTTTAAATTTGTAGTAATAGATGTTTATAAACAAGTTTATGTATTTGAAGTATCAGATGAATCATTGTCTGCTTGGGCATCTGGATTATCAGGAGCTTTGAAGACAGCAAAACATCATTATGATACCAGTAATTACACTCTTCCCTATGAATTCTTAGTAAATAAGATTAAATTATAGTATGGCTGTTTATACAGATTATTTTCAAAAGAGTAAAGTTTTCTTATATCCTTTATTAAAGATTAGGAAAGGTGTAACACATGTTCCCGTGCAAACTTATATTGCATGGGAGAATGTGTTTACTCTCAATGATAATAAATTCTTGTGTGAGTATAAAACAAAAATGAATTCTAATTTTCAAAAATTTGCTATTAATTATCTTCAAAATCATGAATTATTTGAAGACTACATTAAGTTAGATGACAATAGACATTTGTTTATATTTAATTATAAATCTTTAAGTTATGATTTTAAAAATTTTATAAAGGGTTCATACTCAAAGATTTCGTTTAATAGTAAAATTAATATAGTAGACTTTTTTCAATCACAAGAAAAGATTTCATTATACATACAAGGATTTTTATCTCCAGATACAGTTCATGAGAAATATGCTGAACAATTAGCAGTGGATGTAGATTTAATAAAAAACATATATGAAGTATGTGATCCACCAAATTTAGAAAAGGAAACTTTGCTTGATAATAGTTATATAATTTATAAATTATTAAAAAAAAATTCCATATCTTTGACTAAATAAAAAATAAAATCAATGACACAAGTAGGACAAAATATGATGCTGGTAAACTCAGCATTTAGAAATGCAAAATCATTTACACTTATTCCTGTGAGTAATGACTCACCATATGTAGAAGCTATGTTTGACCCATCATCAGGCGTATTAGCAGTTATCAGTAAGGTTATGAAACAATCATATCACATGGTACCAAAATTAGATGATACAGGTCAACCTGTAAGATTAAAAGCACCAAATCAACAAACTGGTAAAACACATAAAGAAGAAAGAAGACTTGTTGATACATTCTCTGAATTTTATCTTCAAGATAAAAATGATATTGAACTATTTATTAATATGTTTGCAATAAATGCAGAGCAATTTGATTACAATTCATTTTTAAATGTTGATATAAATGAAACTAAAAAATCTAATCTTATATTACCTGGTCAATAGTTCTTCTTACTTAAATTGACTAACCTAGAAGTTCTTCTTACTTAATCTAGTTAAGAAAAAGCTCATTGATTTGGGCTTTTTTTGGCGCTAATAAATAATAATATGGCTGAATTGACCGCTGAGGAATCTCTTGAAATAAATATATTGTTTGCATTAAATAAATGCATGGCTGAAACTGCACATGGATTGCAATTTCTACATAAACACAAAATTAAATATAGAGCTAAACAAGTAATTGATGCTGTTAATAGATATGATAAAGAGATTAATACCTCTTTGGACACAGATCAATTAAAAGCTGTGGAAAGCATCTATGACTGCATTATGGATCTATTAGTTGAAGCAAAACTTACTGCAATTAAAAATTACGAAAATGATAGAAACATTAGATCAAATGAAGAAAAGAATGATAATAAAAGCATTGAAAAAACATAAAAATCTTGAAAATGCTGCTGAAGCTTTAGGTGTTACATCTAAAACTTTATATAATTATAGAATTGATTTTGGTCTTCATAATGTAAAATATAATAAAAAAGAAAAGATATGAAACATTGGGTAATGGATTATGAAACATTAAAAAATTGTTTTACTGGTGTATTTGAAAATTATAAGACTACTGAGACTAAAGTTTTTGTTGTGCATGATCTACGTAATGATATAAATACTTTTGTTAGTTTTTTACAGGATAACATATTAAATAAAGAATGGCATATATCTTATAACGGATTAGCATTTGATGGTCAAGTTACTCACTTTATACTAGATAATCATCAAGATTGGTCAAATTTAAGTGGTTGTGATATTGCTAACATTATTTATAAATATGCCCAGAGTTGTATTAAAAAATCTAATAATAAAGAATTCAGTGACTATCCACAATGGAAAATGAAGATTGGTCAAATAGATGTTTTTAAATTACATCATTGGGACAATCCTGCCAAACGCTCCAGCTTAAAATGGATACAATACAGTATGGATTGGGAAAACATTATTGATATGCCAATACACCATGAGACTGAAATTACTACACAAGAGCAAATTGATACTATTCTTGAGTATTGTATTAATGATGTTAGGTCAACAAAAGAAATATATAACAGATCAAAATCACAAATAGGATTAAGAAAAGAACTTACAGAAACATATGGTATAAACATGTTTAGTGCTTCCGAACCAAGAATCAGTAAAGAAATATTTGGCTATTATTTATCTCAAAATTTAAATATTCCTAAAAGAGATTTAAAGAAAATGAGAACACATAGAGATTCAATTAAAGTGTCAGATATAATTTTACCATATGTATCTTTTATCTCTGATGAGTTTAAATCTTTACATAATAGATTTAAGACACTAGAAATTGATGCAACAAAACTTAAAGGTGGTTTCAAATATAGTGTAAACTATAAAGGTGTTAAAACAGATTTTGGATTAGGTGGTGCACATGGTGCTGCAAAAAAAGCAGTGTATGAATCAAATGATGATATGATAATTATGTCTTCAGATGTAACATCATTTTATCCAAATTTAGCCATTAAAAATAAATGGTCACCTGGACACTTTCCAAAAGAAGAGTTTTGTAATCAGTATGAGTGGTTCTTTGAGGAGCGTAAGAAGATTCCTAAGAGCAATCCAATGAATTATGTATATAAGATTATACTTAATTCAACTTTTGGTCTTAGCAATGATGTAAATAGTTTCTTTTATGATCCTGAATTATGTATGAGGATAACCATTAATGGTCAACTTTCTCTAATGATGCTTTATGAGCAGGTTATGGAAAGAATACCAGGTGCTGTAGCATTGCTTCAGAATACAGATGGTATAGAAACTATGATACCAAGAGAGTATTATGATGACTATTTAGGTATATGTAAACAATGGGAAGAAATAACTAATTTACAATTAGAACATGATGAGTATCAGAAACTTGTTTTAGCTGATGTAAATAATTATATAGGCGTAAATAATTTTAAAGAAGTAGATATTACTAAATGGAGAGAAATAAAACAATCTGAGCCACACTATTTATTCAAAGTAAATAATGATAAGTTTAGTTATGCTCCTGTAAAATTAAAGGGACGCTTTGATTTTCATAATCTACAATTACATAAAAACAAATCAAAGTTAGTTATCCCAAAAGCTATCTATTCATACTTCGTTAAAGATGTATTACCTGAAGATTATTTAGAAACAAATAAAAATATTCTTGATTATTGTATAGGTGGTAAATCTAAAGGTGATTGGAAACAAGTAGCAAAATCAATAAAAGACGGAGTTTATAATGAAAAAGATCTGCAAAAGATAAATAGATATTATATTTCTAAATCTGGTGTAAAAATTATTAAACTTAATAAAAATGATGGCAGGGAAATACAGCTAGAAGCCGGGAAATGGTTACAAACTGTATATAATGATATGAAAGTAGAGCCAAAATGGGAAAACTATGGCATCAATAAAGTTTATTATTTAGAAGCAATTGAAAAAGAAATAAATAGCATATTAACAGTATCGTCAAATCAATTAAAATTATTTTAAAAATATGGATTATTTTGAATTAGAATGCGCAGTTGAAAGCTGGGCACAAGAAAAAGGAATCTTGGATAAAGCCACACCAATGGCCCAAGCTCTTAAAACTTTAGAAGAAACAACAGAACTTTGCACGGCTATTAATAGTAATGACCGTGCAGAGATTATTGATGCTATGGGTGATATTATGGTCACACTGATTATTCAAGCTAAAATGCAAGGACTTAAATTAGAAGAATGCCTTGAATCAGCTTATAATGTAATTAGCAAACGTACAGGCAAGATGGTTAACGGACAATTTGTAAAAGATATTGAAGTGAAAGATATAGATATTATATCTGGTACTGAATCTGCATATATTAAAAATGAGTTATAGACCATTACCTGAAGGTCTTACTATAAAAGATTCTTCAGTACACGGTTTGGGTTTATTTGCAACACAAGATATTGTTAAAGGTGTTGAACTTGGAATAACTCATGTGTACAATGATAAGTTTGAAAATGACTATATAAGAACTCCATTGGGCGGATTTATTAATCACAGTAATGAGCCCAATGCTAAATTAATATCTACAGGTGATTTAATGCGTTTAACTACAATAAAATTTATTAAAAAAGGAGATGAGCTCTTTACTAAATATCAATTATATGGAATTATATAAAGTACCTAGAAATAGTAGAATTAAAGTAGTAACTGAGGATAAGGTACCGCCAGGTGCTCCTCAGATTACTGAAGGAGAAGAGCTTAATTTTAGATCCATAGACGGAATGTATAGCTATTGCACCAGAGACAATGGTGAAGTAGTACATTTAGTAGCATGGGCTGAAGTAGAAGTAATAGATGATAAAAACACAGAAGACTAAAACTCTTGTTACTAAAGACAATAATAACAGTGCTAACTGCATAGCTCCCAATATAATCTATGGATGTTTTGGGGGTTGTGTAGATACTTATTGTTATATGTCTAGATACAATGGTAATAGAGTTTATGTCAACACAAATGTTGATGAGATATTTCAGTCTGTTGTTGATTGGGAAAAAGGTTACTATAAGGAACCTGATCAACAGGACCCTATATATACTATGGTAGATGTTGCTTGTAATTCAGATCTTGTATTAATGCAGAAACATATGCCAGAACCCTTGATTAAATATCTTAAACGTTATGATGATCACGCGCAGTTAAATAGTACAATGGCCACTAAGTATCCTGGGTTATTAAAACTAGATGTAAATCACTTTAATAAACCACCACGGGTACGTGTAAGCCTTATGCCTCAGAAGTATTCTAATATATTAGAACCTAAGATGCAAAAAATAGCTAGCCGCATAAAAGATATTAATCGTCTTAAAGGCTTGGGATGGGAAGTACATTGTAATTACAGTCCTCTAGTATTTTATCCCGGATGGAAAGAAGAGTATAATAATCTTTTCTCTATGGTGAAGGATAATGCCGGTATTAATAAATGTGAGGTAATTGCATTAACTAATCATAAAAATCAAATGGCTAAAGCTTCACCAGAAGCTAGAGAACTTATGAGACGTTCTTATGAAGTTAAGAATCAATCAGGAGTTATGAGATATCCTTTAGAACATAAAGGAAGATTACTTGATGAATTCAAAGAAATATATAGTAAATACTTTCCTTTGGACACAATAAGGTATATATTTTAATACTAATAATATATAATATGATAACAATTATTGAATGGAATACCAGACAACAATTTGAATCAAAGAAGTTGGCATCTGAATATTTCAAAATACCTATTAATTTAGTAAATAGAAGTATAAAATCAAATGAAAATGTAACATGTAAAAATAATAAAACATACAAATTCTCAGAGTCTTGGTCGCAAGGTGGCCCAACAAGAATACTAAAAACACCACGTAGTAATACAATGCCTTTTGGGAAACATAAGGGTAAAAATCCTATGGATATACCTTTAGGATATCTTATGTGGATGTATAAGCAAAAAAATTGTCCATGGTGTGTTCGTAAAGCACTAAGAGAATTAAAAGAATTAGTTAAATAATTTTTGTTGACTCAGTTAAATTAATTATATTTACACATTAAAAGTTTATAATATGGGATATACAAAACCAACAGAAGTAACTAGATCATATCTAGAGACTGCTGCTTTACCTAATCATGGTAAATCTTACACAGTTGTTTCACATAAAGAAGTGATAGACAACACATTGAATCTACTTCAAGCAAGCGGATTCTCCATAACAAATGAAACATATAGGTCTAATATGAGAGCTAATGTTGCACAGGGTATTTATTATTTAAAACCCATTAATCCAGTTGATAAAACCATAATTGAAGAAGAGGAACTTGGAATGATGTTTTCCTGGACAAACTCTTATGACAAAAGCACAAGGTTTCAATGTGCAATTGGTGCATATGTTAAAGTATGTTCAAACGGAATGATTGCCGGTGATATGATGAACTATTCAAGAAAACATACTGGTTCAGCAAACATGGATATCAGAAATCAAATTTCAAGTCAAATTAAGAATGCAGAAAAATACTATGCACGCATAATAAAAGATAAAGATGCCTTAAAAACTATAAGCATGTGTACTAAAACACAATCTGAACTAGTGGGACGTTTATTTATTGATGAAGACATGTTAGATAGTCAACAAGTATCTTGCATTAAAAAAGAGATGGATAAACCATCATATGATTATAGTGTTGCTAATGATAGCGCTTGGGCATTTTATAACCATGTTACGCATGCATTAAAAAAAGCACACCCGCGGGATTGGTTAATTGATCAACAAAATTTTCATGATTTTGTCACGGCTGAGTGTTTTAATAACAAAATAAATAATGTTAATAATTTATTTCATTCATATGAATTAAATTCTGATAATACTGAACTAAATATTAATAAAACTGATACAGACTTAGCTATAGAAATAGATGAGGATATTACAGAAAAAATGTTAGTTCAGGATATATATATGGGTAAATAAATATGATTTGGTGTCTAGTTATTTTTGGAATAATATTTTGTTTTTATATGACACACAATAATAATATGGACAACTTTTAGTCCGGGAGATATAAACCAACAGGGGGATAAGTTTTTGCATTCTTATTCCCCTTCTCCTATTAAAAAATTAAATATGAACGCAAAAGACAGAAAAGAAAGACCAGTATTTACTGGTGTTATAAAATATTTTCCTAAAGCACTTATGGAAATAGCAAGAGTTTCGCTACAAGGTAATAAACAACACCACCCTGATAAACCTTTACATTGGGATCGTAATAAATCAAAAGATGATTATGATGCACTTGCTAGACATCTTATAGATGCAGGCACTATAGATGATGATGGAATTCGTCACACAGCAAAAGTAGCATGGCGTGCACTCGCATGCTTAGAAAAAGAATTGGAAAATGAAAATAAGAAAGGGACAATACATTGAACAAACATCATTCGGTATTACATATGCATACTATCATGATCGGTATAAAGCATTGATATTTGAATTTGGTATATGGTATGTTGAATTAATATTTAAAGATTATGAAATGGAGAGTTAAAAGATTTTTTTATAAAATAAAACGTGTAATAGACTTTATACCTATTATATGGAAAGGATATGATTTTGATTATTATTCATCTATAGAACTTTTTAAATATCAGCTAAAACGAACAGCTGAATACCTAGAATCAGATAAAGCTCATACATTAGAAGCTAAAACAAATGCTGCTAAAATATGGACTGCTGTTGAATTGATAGAGAAAGTATATGATGAAGAGTATGGTACGGAGTATATAGATATCATTGAGAAACTTTATGGTAAAACTCACTATGATTTTGTTGAGTTAGAAGACAAAGATGAAAAAGGTGATCCATTTTATGAAATGAAAATATGGAATGATTTCGCAGTAGATGAAACTCATCAGAAAGTAATTGATGAAGTAAGACATCAAATGTTCTTATTGGGTAAAGATAAACAAAAACGTGCTCATAAATTACTTTGGTCGTATATTGAACACAACATTCAAAATTGGTGGGATTAATGTAAAATTTAGATATATGATACCAGGAGTACAACCTAAATTACTATTAAATTTAGATACAGAAGAACCTAAATATAGGTTAATTCGAGAAAGAGATAAGCTAGTAAAAGAATCAGCTAGAGTATTATGGTTGGAATGGAATGAAGATGATACATTTAAAGATAAATTTGAAGAACCAGCTATTGGTCGTTCATTAATTATGTCTCCCTTTAATAATTTCTTTACTTGGCAGACTACTACTATAACAGAGATTATAGAACAACGTGAAGATTATATTAAGTTTAAGACAGAGAATAGTAACTACGAATTATTTAAGATATGAAAACACCAATGCTTGGTACTAAAATTGTTTTAGCTTGGTACTTTTTTAATAAAAACCCAATAAAATAAGGTGTTTTACTTGGTACGTTTTACACCCGCAAGGTATGATAACTCATTCGTTAACCAATATTACATATGAATTACTAATAGATAATAATTTAGATTTAGATATATGAAAAGAAAATGTAACGTTTGTAAACAGAAACGTTCTGAGTGGATGTTTAAAACTGATGAAAAAAAGACATGTCGTAAGTGTGAATACAGATGGTGGCGTAATATTCTTAAAATGATGGTTCGTGATAGAAAACTAACACCTATTGAAAGAATGGCTACTAGATTAGGTTATATGGGTGTAGGTTTTCTTATAGCAGGTCAGTGGACCCTTAACCCTATATTATACATGATGGGATTCTCTTGTGTACTTATACAAGTTACAACAAGAAGACAGTGGAACCTAGTACTATTACAGCTAAACGGGCTAATAGCTTGGACAATCCACTTCTTTACAAGTTAAGATATCTCAGAAATTTATAGTATCTATGGTAAATTATAGGGTGCCATTACAGCACCCTATATTTTTAGGTTAAAGTTGTAAATCCACTATCATTTAACTTAGCAAGAACTACACTTCTATAATACCCTGCTGTAGTATTATTTGCAGCAATACCACTTCCATAGTCTGTGTCTCCTGTTTGTCCTGCATATTGTATTCTTGTAGGAGAACCGGATGATTGAGCTGTTAATAAATCAGCATCAGTCCAAGTGCCTCCAAATTGTGAGTTAGGACTTATACCATTTTGTAATCCTTGACCGATCTGTCTATAAAGGGTATTATCAGCAACACTAAACCAAATACCCCTATAAATTTGATTACTACCAGCATTAGTTTCTGATGTTGTTATAAATTGTTGTACTTCCGCTACATCATTGGCAACTCTTAAACCATTACCTGAAGTAGGATCAGTAAATAAATTTCCTGGAGTGGGTGGATTACCAGGATTGTAATACCAGTTATCTGATTCATCACCCCATGCCATTACTACAACTGTAGAAGCATTTTCAAAAAGCTGTCCTGCACCTCTATTAATTGGGTTACCTAAGTTAGCCAAGTATTGTATTTGTCTTTCTCCATTACCTTCAGCATTATAATTATCCCATCCAAATTTTACGTGAGTATCATATCTGTTAGCACCATTTGTAGCTGGGTCTGTATTAAAATCTGGTGTTCCTTCTACTCCACCTGTTGCATAAAAATCTTGAAGTAAGTTTCTAAATGTACTTATATCATTATAATCAGCAGTTTTTTGAGCAGCTGTTCTAGCAAAAGTAATTATATCACCAACACTAGTTGTATGATTATTGCTTAAGGTTAATAGTGTGCCTGTTGCATTTACAATTGTTGTTCCTGCAGGTATACCGGTACCAGAAACAGTCATACCAACTACAAGAAGTTCATAACCATTAAATGCATCTCCTGATGGGTCATCTACATACATACCTACATCATTTGAAACACCTGGATTAAGTCGTAAGGCAGTTGTTCCAGAACCACTTCCATCAGATTTAGCAACCACAGTAGCTGTACTAGAAATTGCTGAAAGAATTACACCTGTAGTATCCATTGATCCAGAACCATCAAACCAAGTCACAAAGTATGTATCATTATCTACTGCTAACCCTCCAATTTCAAAAGACTGTGAACTAGTGCTTGTTCCATCACTAACATTTAGTTGAACTGAAAATGTACCGCCCGTAGCAGGAAAAGTTCCAGAAAGTGTTCCGGTACAATCACCATTATTGGTAAACGTTAACCATGAAGGTATAGTTTGAGATGGGAAAGTTAAACTTGCACATGGAGTGTCTGCATCAGCTACTGTCCAATTGTAAGTCCATGTATCACCACCTGTTAGATTTGGGTAAGTATTTGCAGTTACAGGATCAATAGATGTCCATACTGGAGCATCATCTACAGCATTAATTGTAATTGTAAAAGTATATTGATTACTAGTACAATACCCATCTGTAGCTTCCCATGTAATAACATCTGTACCAAAGTAATTAGTATTGGGTGTATATGTAAAAGCTCCTGTGCTAGGGTCAGTAAGAGTTACCGTACCATTTGAAGGACCGCTTACAATTGAATATGTTAATCCATATCCACCATATCCATCATCAATACCATTAAATGATCCACTAAATGATGTATCTTCATTAATAGTGGTTGAACCATTTGAACCTGTAGGACATGTATTATTAGAATATATCTTGCAACATGCATCCCAGTTTAGTTGATTATTTAGAGAACCAGGATCAGCATACATCTCTGCTTTAAATTTAATTTTTTCACCAAATAAAAGAGTTGAGGTCTGATATCCATTATTAACAGCACCCGTCCACCCAACATCTATACTTGCTTGATTCCATGAACTAAAATTAGAGACTGCTCTACCTCCAGGACCTGGATACTGCCATGATGGGAACTGAATAACGTTATCAGCTAATAATGTACCTGTTTTAGTATTCTCTGCAATTACTACAACTCTATCTCCATCAACAAGCCAATCCATATCTTTAATATTTTTGACTGCAGTTGTTGTGTCATCAAGCTTTACATATGCATTAAAGTTACCATCGGTTGATGCCCAACCATCAGGTAACATGTCTAATGTATCAAAGCCAACTTGTGGTTTAATACTAGATGCATCTCTAAATTTAATTAAATTATCATTTGCTACATCTCTTACAAGAACTTGAACAAGCGTATCATCTTGAGCAAGTGTATCTAATTTTGTTGTTCCGTTGACCTCAACATTACCTTCAAGAAAAGTATTAGTTTCTACATGTAAATCACCTTCTACTATAGCTTCACCTTCAATTGTAACTTTAGTAGCTGGAGTAGTAGAGTTACCATCTTGAATTAATATAGAGCATCCCAGTGTATTTGAATCTGGTGTCCATAGTGGTAGTCTATAAACATCACATGCCTCACCTACAATTGCTGCAGGATTATCCTGCCAAGAAAATGTAGTACCATCAGAAATAAGAATCTGATCAACTGTGCCAATTGGTAATTCTACTTTATAGTTTGTAGGATCTCCTTGCCATAGTGATCCATATGTTAATGCTTCAACAAGATCATCATCTTGCCATTTTACTCTACCATCTGCTAAACCAACAAGAATTTTATTTAATCCACCAACAGATCCTAGTGAATCATAAACAGGGCCTTCTAATTTAAGATTAGAGTTTATAGTTGTGGTGTGTGTTGGTACACCTGCTGGTACATCTGTACCATGAATAACATTTACATTAGCCGTAAAGGTTGTACCATCCATTGTAAAGTTTGCATCATCTTCCAGCTCACCATCAACTCCTACTATAACAATTCTATCATTAGTAAGGTCTTCAACATTAGCACTAGCAAGAGTAGCTTGATCATCAACATCCAAAGTTCCAATAATCTGAGTATTACCTGTATTTACTTGAACGGTAAAATTACCCTGACCAATATTAAATTCTATTCCATCAAATGTTAAATTGGCATCATCCTCAAGTTCACCATTAGGCCCTACAATAACTATACGATCTTCTGTAAGGTCTAATATATTTGCTGAACCAGCTGTTAGTTGTAAATTTATATTAGCATTTTGGTCTACTTGTAAATCTCCTTCTATAACAGTGTCTCCAGCAATATTAATAATAGTACCCAGATCATTCTGAGAAATAATTGTTTTAGTAATAGTTGCTGTATTACAATCACCTTGAAAAACAGGATCTGTCCACATTGTAATGTAACGTTCTTGAGTGCCGGTAGGGTCTTGTCTAACCATTCCCTCTTCTGTAGCACACTTGAAGTCTCCCCATTTAATAACAAATGGCTCCATAGTTGGATTATATGTAGATCCTGTATTTAAAGAACTATTCCTATACAACTTACCAAACTCAAAATGATCTTTGATCTTATCAAGTTTAATTTTCTTTTTATTTCTATTTAAAAGTCCTAATACTTCTTGTGTATATACACTCATGATTTAATTATTTATAAATACAAAGCCGCAACCAATATATTTGTTTGAGTTGAACATGTTATTGTTATATTACCATCAGTACTGCTAAATGCAGCAATTTCAAAAGGTCCCAAAAAACCTTCTTCACCAGCTGCTAAATTTAATACTGCATTTTCTTTAACTAATTGACCTAATGAAGGATCTTGATATGTAGTAACATAAGGCACTAATGTTGCAGTCATTGCAACTGTACCATTGTTTTGCACATGAAAAAACTCTTTACCTGTATTGGCTAATTGATCACCAGTTACACTCGGAGTAACATATGTTGGTTCTAAACCAGCTTGTGATATTTGTTGAGCTGTTAATTGTGCCATAATTTTTAACTATTTCTAAATCCTTTTTTAAAAGCTGCTGATTGAACAGGTTCAGGTGATCTTGTAGAATCCATATCACATTTAATACCTGATTTAGCTATTCTTTGTCTTTTAGCAACTTTTTTTGCATTTCTTTTCATTAGAGTTTTTGAATATACTGATGTAGGATCAAAATATCCATTCTCTATTTTTCCTGTTCCTTCCGGGAATGATATTTTTTTTGCCATGGTTATTTCTTTTTCATTTTCATTGATCCACCATATCCCATAGTACTTGGGTCAAGGACATCTCCGCCATTCATATAGCCCATTAGTCCTCCACCTTTAGCCATTTGATTCATACGTGCTTTATTCGGTGTAATGTCACCATCACCAGCTCCATAAGTACTTCCACCTTTTCTATACATTGTTTTTTTCATAATTTCTATTTTTTAATTGTTGTATACTTTTCAAATCCGCGTGAGCCAAAATAAGCCACATAAATTGTAACCAATAAAGTCTTTAATAATTCTACCCAACTTTCATCTATATCAAATGCAATATCTAATGAATCAAGTACAATGTATAAAGAAGTGATAATTGTTAAATAGACCAGTGTCAATGGTCTTGTATTTTTACTTAACCAAGAATCTGATTTCATATCACTATCCCAACGTTTTGTGACTTCTTGCATTTCAATCATATCTAATTCAAGAAGTTTCATAGCTTTTTCTTTATCTTCAGGCTTTAATGTAGGATCTTTATCAATAAGATTCTTTACTATACCTAAAACACCTGAATTAGGTAATAGATCTCCAACTGTATCTACAATACCTGAACCAGCCCCTAACAAAAATTTCCCAACTTTTGTATCTTTAAATTTTTTCTTTTGCTTTTCCATTATACTTGGGTTGTTGTTAAGTTGCCTGAAATATCTACGCCTAATTGCCATACTTGTCCATTTGGGTCTGTTAACCTTAATGCTGTTGCTGGACCTATTGTAATATCACTTGCAGTAGAAGTTAATTCTATACCTGATGCGCTTAAAGATTTAAACTGAAGTGTTTCACCAACTTTACCGCTATAAACAACTTGACCTGAACCTAAACTTTGTGCTGTATTTGGTTCACCTGTTGTTTCTAATTCTACATAATTATTATCTGAAGATATAGCAATGGAAAGATTACTACTTAAAGACTTTAAAGATCTAAAGTAAACGGTACATTCATCTGTTTCAGGATCTACAACAGTTGTTTGATAAACTTGACCATTTGTTGTTGGAACAGCTGGAGCATTTGCATGATTACAATGTTCAGAAGCAATTTTAAAGTCTTTAACTTTTATAACTTTAATACTCTTATAAGGAATTGGTGATGCAACACCTGTCATATCAGGCTGTTCATTAGTTCCCAAAATAAGAACATCGTCTAAGTTTGCTTTCTTTGCAAAAACAGATCTTTTAATTAAACTTAATACATCAGTTAAGATATTCATTTTTTAATATTTACTATGAGTGTGTCCACCCACCTATTTTATACTCTTGTAATTGTTCTGTCCCATCTGCTTTACTAGCAATTCTTTTTGCATTTCCACCTTTTTGCATTTTTTCAAGTATTGAACCCATCATCATTTTATCTAATTCACCACCATCTGATGATAGTAAATTACCACCTTTTTTTGGTGTTTTTTGAGTTGGTAATGCTGTAATTTTTTTATTCATTTTTTTTATGTTTATATATCCAATGTAAAAGTTACAAAAAATAAGTATACTTTTATAGTGTTATAATTAAATTCTTCATCTGGATGAATAATTTCCCATCCCAGTGCCAATCTATTATGTGGCCAATGGAATGCTATTTCTAATTGCCATTCACCCATTATATTCTACTTTTAGTTTTTTTACAAAGACCTTGACGGCAATGTCTTAAACAAACTTTACCTTTTGTAAACCATTTTATTAATAAACAAATTTGTCTCATCTTCCTTGCCCTTTATATTTTTTTTTATAGTTCTTGCTTGTTTTTAAACTAGAACTTTTACTTTTTGCATGAACCCCAGGTCTTTTTGACCTTGAAGGTTTTTCATATACTGCTACTTGTACTCTTGCCATTACTATGCTTTTTTACTAGGTTTTCTTTTTTTAGTTTTACCAGCAGCTGCTTTAGGTACATGAGCTAATTGATTGCCAACCTCTTTAATTGCTTTGCTTACATCAGATAATTCTGTTGCTGTAAGCTTATAACGTTTTACAATTTCTACCAATGTAGCTTCCGCCTTTTCGTCAATTGTAGTCTTTGACCAAATAGCTCTCCAATAATCTTGTAAACTAAACGTCCAAAGAACATGTATGATTTTTTTAAACATATTATGTTTTTTTAAAAGTACTATAGTAATAATATACAAATTTTGTATCAATATAACAACTCAAACACACAAAGATATATTATCTTTGCTTTGTCTTATTTAATAAACCAATAAATTTTAATTTATGAATGAAATAGATCCAATACAATTTAAAAATAAATTTAATATTGAATTTTTACCAACAGAAACTCTTTTTGGTATAAAGTCAGTCAACTGTGAAGTATTATGTACGGATAAAAAATACCGCCCCGTAACAGGTTTAGAAGTAGGTCTAATTTTTTTAACATTAAGTTATGTAAATATAACTGATTAGTCTTTTTATTCTAATAAATATTTCATACTTTATAATTACTGAGCAGCTACATTTTCATTCTAGAAGGTGTAGCTTTTACTTCCTATAAGGAATATCTTAATTTAATAAACATATTATATATGAACAAAAACATTTTTCAACCTAGAACAAACATTTTACCATATGAATACCCCCAACTCCTAGCATATAAAGATGCCATTAGACATTCCTATTGGATTGATACAGAATTTAATTTTACAGAAGACATACAAGATTTTAAGATAACTATTTCTAATGAAGAGCGTGATGTTATTAAGAAGACCATGCTTGCAATTGCACAGATAGAGGTCAATGTAAAGACATTCTGGGCTGATATGTATAAACGTATGCCTATTACTGAAGTGGGTGATGTGGGAATGACATTTGCTGAGTCAGAAGTAAGACACAAAGATGCATATGCTAGATTGCTAAGAATATTAGGTCTTGAGAAAGAGTTTCAAAATGTTATAGAAGTACCAGCTATTGCTGGTAGACTTAAGTACTTAAAGAAGTACCTGGATGGTACACGTTCTAGAGATAATAAGATGTATACTAAATCTGTGTTATTATTCTCTTTATTCATAGAGCATGTAAGTTTGTTTAGTCAGTTCTTAATTATGATGAGCTTTAACAAAGAAAAGAATGTTTTTAAAGGCATATCTAACGTTGTAGAGGCCACTAGTAAAGAAGAAGAAATACACGGTAATTTTGGAGCTGAGATCATCAATATCATCAAGAAAGAAAATCCTGAGTGGTTTGATAAAGAGTTTGAAGAACTAATCTATTCTGCATGCATGAAAGCTTATACTGCTGAGTGTGATATACTAGATTGGATATTTCAAAAAGGGGAGCTAAAGTTTCTATCTAAGGAAACTATTCAAAATTTTATAAAAAACAGATTTAATAATTCTTTAGAGAAGATAGGTATAAAGTCAATCTTTGAAGTTGACTCAGAACTATTAAAGTCTACTGAGTGGTTTGATGTAGAAATTACAGGAACCAAAGAAGGAGACTTCTTTTATAAGAAGAGTGTAGATTATAACAAAAAGAGTAAAAGCATCACAGTTGATGACTTATTTTAATAAACCAACAATTATGGAATATAATAAATATTACTGGCTAAATGAAGACAGCCGCACATTTTTATCAAGAGGGTATATATCTGAATCCCCCGAACAAAGAATAAAGGATATTGCTGCAAAAGCAGAAAAATATTTACAGATGCCGGGCTTTGCTGAAAAGTTTGAGAAATATATGGCAAAAGGGTTTTATTCTTTATCAACTCCCGTATGGATTAATTTTGGTAAACAAAAAGGTTTACCTATTAGTTGTTATGGTTCTAACATAGATGATAACTTAGATAGTATACTTAATGCTGGTCGTGAGATTGGTATGATGTCTAAATATGGTGGAGGAACAAGCGCTTATTTAGGTAATATTAGACCTAGAGGTAGTGTAATATCTACAGGTGGATTTGCTGATGGACCCATACATTATGCTAGAATGTATGATACTGTAGTAGATGTATGCAAGCAATCTGAAGCAAGGCGTGGTGCTTGTGCTGTTTATTTACCCGTTGAACATTCAGATATAAATGAGTTTTTAGATATTGGTACTGAGGGTAATCCTATTCAAAATCTTCAATATGGTGTCACAGTAACTGATGCCTGGATGGAAGAAATGAAAGAAGGAGATAGAAAGAAACGTAAAATTTGGGCTAAAATTATTCAACGCAGGTCTGAATTTGGTTTTCCATATATCATGTTTAAAGACAACGCAAATAAGAATACACCATACAAAGAAATTGGTATGGAAATTACAGCATCTAATTTGTGCTCAGAGATACAACTACCAACCGACAGTTATAACTCTTTTGTTTGTTGTCTTGGTTCTATTAATGTCTTGCATTGGGATGAAATAAAAGAAACAGATGCTATTCAAACATATGTTTATTTTCTTAATGCGGTAATGGATGAATTCATTATTAAATCTGAAACAATGCCGGGGATGAAGAGAGCATTTAATTTTGCTCAGAAACATAGAGCAATTGGGTTAGGCGTTCTTGGATACCATTCTTTATTTCAATCTAAATTACTTGAGTTTGATTCATTACAAGCAAAAGGATTAAATAATGAAATATTTAGAACTATAAAGGATAGAAGTGAGATAGCATCTAGAAAATTACATTCTGACTATGGATACAATTCTCTTAGAGAAGCGTATGCTAATACAACTCTTATTGCTGTTGCACCAACAAAATCTAGTTCATTCATTTTAGGTCAAGTATCTATGGGTATTGAGCCTATTAAGTCAAATTACTTTATAAAAGATCTTGCTAAGTCTAAAACGGTTTATAAAAACCCTTTTTTAGAAACAGAACTTGAGAAGTATGGATTAAATACAGATGAAACTTGGAAGTCTATTCTAAGTAAAGATGGCAGCGTTCAACACTTAGACTTTCCAACTAAAGAAGTTTTTAAATCTTTTGTTGAAATATCACCTAAAGAGTTAGTACTACAAGCTGCACAAAGACAAAAGTATATTGATCAGTCTCAGTCACTTAATTTAATGATTGATCCATCTGTATCTGCTAAGCATATTAACCAATTATATTTATATGCTTGGGAAGAAGGGGTGAAGACTTTGTATTATCAGTTTAGTAAAAGCAGTGCTCAAGATTTTGCAAGAAATATTCTTGAATGTGCTAGTTGTGAAGGGTAGTTTACTTTCTTAAACCTTTGTGATTATCAATTCTATCAAGAATTTTATTAAGTTCTTCTGTCTTTATTAGACCAGCCATAGAAGCATTTTTTAATGCACTTACAAGTTGTAGTATCATAAAGGGTACAACAACAACCTCGGATAGCCATCCTGTTCCTGCAAATCCTTTTTCAACCATTAGGAGAACGGTTAGGATGGTTATCCACACAAAGGTATTTCTTGTTATTCTTAAAGCTTTATAAGTCTTAAACCCCTCTCTTTTTATTCCAGCCCAAATTCCAAATACACCATCTAACCATAATACAGAGCAAACAGCTAAGTATTGCTCCATGTTTTCCATGGATAAATTAAGAAAGTACGTACATAAGTATGTACAAAAAGCTGATATCCCCACTATATTTATTTTAGTTGTCATGTTATTACTTATTCATTTATGCAGCCTTCAATTTCTTTTACTTTAAGTTTTAACTCGTCAATGTCTTTAACCGCTTTTTCTTGATATTTTTCTAAATATAATAATCTCATATTTTGTTCCGCGTCATCTGGCAAAGATCCTAACTCTCCACGTGGCCACTTAATTCTAAACTCAGAATTCATATCAAGTTCAGACTCCATACGCATTACATTAATACGCAATTGTTGTATTTCTGCTATCAAAGTAAAATACACCCCTGCTATTGAAAGTAAACCAGCACAAATAGCAATAATTGTTTTTACATTAACATTAAACTTTGTATCTTCAGATAACTCTTTCATAGTAGATTATGGGATCTATACTATAATATACTAAAACTTATTGGCACAACTTTATTTTATATCTGCAAATTTGTCTTATTTAATAAAATAATTGTTCATTTTTAAATAAGAATCATACTTCTGTATAGAATATAAAATAGGGATTACATCTTTCCAGTTTTTATAAAGCTTAAGTTGTCCTTTCCTTGGTTTTTGTTGATATACAAAATTAGAGTTAGTTCTAAACTCCTCATCGCTATAGTATAAATATGCCATTGGTGTTGTTATACTTAATGATAATGCTTCACCTAATTCTCCCATAGTCCTTGTTGCTGCTATTGGTGATTTAAACATTTGATATATTTGTTTTGTACCATCAGGTAATGGTGTAAACATTACAAGTTCTTTATAAGTTCTATCTGCTTGATATCTTAGTATGTTTTTTAATCTTTTGGTTGTATCACTATCATCATCATCACCAGCTAATAAACCTGATAATACTTGAGATAAAGCAAATGTAGATAGCATTATACCCACCTCACCCATAGTTCTATAAAAACCATATAGTTTATTTTTAGCTCTTTGATCTAAATTACCGCCTTCACCTGTATAACCATAAGCTTCCAAGAAACCTTTATCATATTTAGAAAATTCTTTATTTCCTTTTACTAATTCACCTTTAACATAAGCTAGAAACTTAAATGCAGATAGGTATCTTCCTTCCATCCAACCTAAGTTCTGATCAAAATATTCTCTCTGATATCTTGCTCTAATTGCCGGGGCAACCCATTTATGAAACTGAAAAGCCAGTTTACCTACAGTAGTGCTTTGCATAACCACTCTATCTTCTTTAGCATAGTTACCATGTATTTGTTTATTTACTTCTCTAATTTCGTTTCTTATTGCATATCGTAACTCATCTGTATAAGGTACTTCTTGACCATTTCTTTTTATAACGGTATCAAACCCTTCTTTTACTTTATTTGTATGTGTTTCAGAATCATATACAAAAGCATCATATAAAGATAGTGATTCTCCTGTGCTGCTATTTTTAAGCTGAGTATCCATTAGGATTGCCATACCAACTTTTGTTTGGACATTGTATTCTGCAGCATCTTGGAGTATATATCCCCATTCAGTTGCTTTAGCAAACCAGCTTTTTTCTCCACTTGTATCTGATGTTTGCTCGCGTAAATCTGACATATTATCCATCATTCTAAACATATCAACAAATGCTTCATATTTACTATTTGGTTTTTTAGCATCATATGTTGAATTCTTTAAACCGGGAACTAAACCAAAAGTCAATACATCACCTAAATCACCAACAACATAAGAAGACCTTTGGACTAAATCCGGAATTGCCCTTTTATTAAATTCCCAAGTTGCTCTTCTATATGCTTTCTTACTAAAGAACCTTGAGCCAAGCATTTCTATATTATTGTTAATCCTACCAATAACATAGTTATTAAAGTTACCAAATGGGTTAAATGCTACATAAGATAATGAAGATAGCTGAATCAATCCATCAGATATTTTATCCACTGCGCCTTTGCTCATGGAATCTTCTTCATAGTATGTCATAGACATCCATTTCTTTGCTTTCCTTAATATATTAGAATCAGCACCTTTTATTATACCTCTTTTCTGGAAAACACCATCTACTCTTGTTCCTGTTGTTATTGCAGGATCAGCGGGTTGATATTCTCTTTTTTCAATCACATTTATAAAAGCAAGAAGAGTATCTTCAATAGTACCCATGACTTCATAGTTTTCTGCCATAGCACTAAACTTCATTAATGATTCACCAAGATCTCTACTAACTTCATTTGTTGCCGGTTGAGCAAGTAATTTTGACTCTTTACCTTTTAGTTCAGCAAGATCTCTAGAGTAAGCAGTTGGACCAACTAAACCTTTCTTTTTCTTATCTTGTAAAGTTGTTATTTGTTTTTGTATATTTTCTAGCTCACCTTCAAGTCTTGGTCTACCAACATAATAAATAGGCAATGAGCTTATGAGATTTCCATTTTCATCTGTTACTACACCGCGTTGTTGAGAAGTTGTTTGAAATATTTTCCAAGCATCATTTCCAACTGTTTTTGCATATGCTCTTGTAAAGAAACTTGGACGCTTCTTAAGATCTTCTACAAAGTTATTCTTTACTAAAGGAGTATTACCTACCATTTGTGTCATGATACCCACTGGTAGTTTCTTTAATAGATCATTTTCATATACATCTATATACATTTCATAAAATTCTTTTTGTGCTTGTCCTAATGCATCCGTAGGATTCATTATAGATCTATATTTAGCACTAGCCATATCTCTACCATCTGCAGTTTCTAAACGTACTTCACGGTACTGTTCTTTTACAGCTCTAAATGTTTGTCCACGCACTACCACACCAGTTGGATCGCCTAATGAGTTACGTTGTGCTTTAGTATAGTCAATTGTATCATAATATTTTGCTTCATATATTGAATACTCTTTATCTGAAATAGTTCTTGAATTCTTTCTTCTCCAGGTTCCATATGGATTGTTATCTGAACCTGGTGTCCAATATTCATATTTATTTCTTTCTTGTTGAAATTCAGATGTATATCTGTGATACATACCATCAACTAAATTACCACTATCATCTTTTACTTCGGCTGCAAAAAACTGACTAAATGCTCTTTTATCATTTGCCAATTTTATATTATAATCAATATCTTCTTGTGATGCCGAGTCTAAATCAGTAATATCATTATAAACATAAGGGTGACCTTCGTTATCATAAAGTACATTACGTAATTCATTTTGTAGATCATAATACTGTTGACCAATAGGTTTAACATATCTTCCATCAGACTCATGCATAAAATCATAAATCTTTTGTCTATCATTTGTAGGTGAAAGTTTAAGAAGCTTATTGGCTTTTTGTCTTACAAGTTCATTCCTTGCACCTATATTATCCAACAATCTTTGCTTTTTGGCTTTAAATAACTTATCCATTACTGCAAGTAAAACTTTTGGAGAAGTTGCCATATCTCTAGTTTGTAAAGCAAATGAATCAATATCTTTAACTCCATTACCTTCTATTATATCTATAAGGTCTTGTTCAGTAAATGCACTACCAGCACCACCAAAATCATTATTAGAATTAAGTCTTACTTGTTCCGTGACAAAGTTGGACACTGCTTCATTTATAATACCCGCACCATCTGTTTGACTGCCAGCTAACTTATTTAAAGAAAGTTGTAGTGATAAGAGTAAAGATCTTTGCGTTGCATTTAACTCACCCGACTCTTCAATGGAGTATAATCCTTCAAATGTTTTGATGAACCTATCAAAATTATTTACATAAGTAATAAACTCTGGTTTAGCAAAGTTCTCAGGGTTTTCAACATATTCTGTAAATGCTTTAATTTGTTTAAGGGCATCTCTTAATAATGCTGAATAAGCTTGAGATTGAGATACAGGACCTTCTGCAATAGCAATGCCAATATATGCAAGATGACTTGCAATATCCTCCTTCATATCTTTTTCACTTCTATCCATAAAAACGCTGCTTCTTACAGAATCAAGTGCATCCCTTTTCTTAATTAAACCAATTCTATAACTTTGAAGCGCACCAAGTATAGTATTATATTCAGGATAATCATTTATATCTATACCATCTGCTACTTCTTCATCTCTTTTAAATTGATCTTCTGGAACAAATGGTGCATTATATTGATCCGAAACGGCCTCTTCAAGCTTTTTTCTTTTGTTTGCAGAATCTAATGACTCAGGAACAATCATATTTACCATATCTAAATTCTGGCTAGGCGGGTGATCCACAACACCATCTGCTTTAATATTACCACCAAACTTTTGATCTTTACCTTTACCAGTTATATCTGCTACAAAATGTATGGTAGCAGCTGCATAATCACCTTCATATACTTGATACCCCATATTTTCAGCCATCCTTCTATAGATGTTCACCTGTAAATTGTGTTGCTCTCTAGTAGATAATGATTGAACTCCTTTCTGATACAGTAAGCTTTCAGGACTTAAGTCCCAAGATTTATCATATTTTTTAAGTGTTAATGATCCACCTTTAGTTGGTCTAAAGTATTTAGATTGAATTGAATTTTTACTTGTCTTTAAATCTAATATTCTAATCTTACCGTTTTTGTCAATAATCATTAAATCAACTGTACCTGCTGTTTTAGTAGCATCATCAAATAAGACTACCTGTGACAGTGCTATTGAGTCCTCTGGCATAAGGAATTTTAAACTTGATTCTAATTGATTATATACTTGATTGGCAATCTCAGGTGTAAGTAATGTTAAACTTACAGTGTCCAAAGCTTCTCCGGCAATAATAGCATCTAATAAAGCATCTACATCATTACCTAAGTCAAGATTCAATTGTACATCTTCTTGATTTTTTAGTTTTCCTTTTATGGCCGTGGTAACAGAAGTATATTGTTCACCAGTATTTATATTATAATATGTATGATCTTTTTCATTAAGAATAACAATTGATCCGTCAGAAGTATCTTTTAGATTTACTGATAAAAAATCAACATCTGTTTCTGTTGTTTGTGCAACATGAAACATTTTATCTAATATTATTTTTTGTACACCATTTGCTGAATTCCTTTGGATATCTAAAGCCTTTTGTTTTTGAGGTGAAAGATTATATCTAATTTTACCGTTTACTCTTTTTTCAAGTTTAAATTGGATACCTTCCGTATTTAAAAGTTTAGCAATATCAGTAAAGTTAGTGTCTGAGTTTATTGCAGATACTGGTACAGCTCTTCCTGTAAGATATTCATTTAAGTTGTTTATAACATTCATAAACCACTCTAATGCATCTCTTATTAAATCTGAAAATTTACGTGTTGGTGTAGTTTCATATTCTTCTCTAAAATGTCTGGCTAATGCTTGTGTAACTATTTCTAAGTTTCTATCTGTTTCGCTAAAGCGTCTTTCTTTATTATATGAATCAGTGATTTCCTGAACCATGTCTGGAAAATTAATTCTTGCTTCAGCTAATAAATTGTCAAATAAATCTTGATTGTCTACTTTAATTGCATCTATAAATGGATGTAGCATTTCTTCAATTGCCACTTCATTTGTTACTCTTCCTTTTATCAAATATGCCACCCCATCCACATAAAAAGATCTAACTTTATCAAAAGGAACATTGCTTTTTTTCCATGATGGCATTTCATTATACATTGCTTCAGCATCAGAAACGGATAACATTTGAACATTTACTTGAGGAAACATTCTTTTAAGATGCATTACAACTGCTCTTGCTCTAGGTGTATCCCAAGCTCTTGATGATTCAATCATGTCTTTTGTTGTAAACAAATCTTCATTTACAATTATTCTATATGATTCTGGTGTTCTTTCAATGCTTACTCTATTTTCTGGAATATTATTTATAGAAAGATATCTTTTAAGTCTTTTTAAGTTACTATTCAAATAAAACTCATCATACTCTTGAGTATTAGGATTTGAATTATTTAGATAAAATTGATTTTGAAAACTATGACCTATTCTTTCACGTCTTAAATTATTCAATAAGCTTTCTGAAAAGTTTCTTTGCTTTAAAGAAAATAATAATTTTTGATTGTTTACAAAATCAGCTGCCTCAAGTACAGTAGGAAAAGTATCTACGTTATTAAGATCTTGCCATTGATTAATAACATTATTTGTAGCAATTTCTGTTTTGTATACATTCTGCAATACTTTATATTCTGCAGTATTTTTATTAGGACATCTAGCCATGACTTATAAGTTACATTTTTTAATTTGATCTATAAAACTCTCTTCGCTTTCATAAATTCCATTGTTGTATTCAGCAATGAAGTCTTCCAAAGATAAGATATTATTTTCTCTCAAAGACGCCATTGCTTCTTTATTTCCTTGTATGTTAGCATCCCAAAAATTAGTAATAGTTGTAAATTGCTCATCCAGTTCCATTTCAAAATCTAAAGTTAACTGACTTTCAAGCTCATCTACTTCGGGTAATGATGTATCTACATTATCAATAACGTTTGCTTCAAGCTCACTCTGGTCTTGTGCATCTTGGTTTAACCCAAGTTGCTCCAATAGTAATGCTGTATCAGCAACATTTGTCATAGCCGCTTCAGGATCAAGTTGTACTTCAATACTATTTTCAGTTGCTTCAATATTTACATTATCAGCTTTTAGTATCTCTTGTTGTATTGCAAAAGCATCATCTATTGCTGGTGTAAAATCTGATGGATCATCTTGTCTTGTTCCATTTTTAGCCTTTACAAAATTTCTTACTTCTTTGTAAGTAGGTCTGGGTCCAAACATAAAACCAATATGTGTTTGTTGATTAGATCCATACGTGTCTATCTCTTTATATGTTTTAGATTCTGTATCTAGCTTATATGTTTTAATAACACCCTGTAAATCAACAATTCTAACATAGTTTGGTGTAGCACTTCTATCTAAACCAACTACCACCCAGTCTACTTTTACCTCATTATCTTTTACTTGAACACCTTTTTGTAAACTTCCTGTTGTTGAAGACCTTTCAAAAGTCCAAAGTTTTGATCCATTGATGTTAGATTCAAGAAAACCTTCTGTAAATTCTTTTGTTAATTCTTCTTGAGATAACCCAAATACAGATTCAAAAGAAACATCCCCTCTTACAGCTTGTTCAACCGTATTAATATGAGATAAAAATTTATTTATTGTAAATGGAGCAATGGCTTCTAATAAACTACCATATCTTAATTGTAGCCCATCTTTAACCATTATATAGTTAATTATTGTCTGAGCTTGATTTTTAGTATCAAGAGAACCATATAGTTGTGCAAAGCTATTTTGTAAATCTACTTTTTGTGGTGCAGATAAGTTTCTAAATGTATTAGCCATTGCTATATTAAGACCTGAATTATTACCTACATCGGATGCAGATTCTGGTATAACAAAATTATCAATAAAGAAATTTGATTCATTTTTTGATTCTAATA